>Ga0255424_1069_pt2 | contig 21632 bp, 16 predicted proteins | sample ANMaggSeSYBR02F3_FD_182670 | JGI IMG/M metagenome (GOLD analysis project Ga0255424, IMG submission 182670) | Sediment cell enrichment communities from methane seep in Santa Monica Basin, California, United Staets - ANME aggregate JGI... | ecosystem: Environmental > Aquatic > Marine > Cold seeps >... | reverse complement strand
CCAAGATTCATTGATTCAGAATAAATTTAAAAGTCTCTGATTTTACAGTGAAGAAAAAGGAAATGTAGTATTTGCATAGTTGTGCATAAACCACACAAAACTATAAATATAACTAAAACATTTAATATACATTGTGATAAAATGAGCGTAATACTTGACAAAAATGCTTGTGATAAAAGTCCGAACTGTATGATGGTCTCGTTGTGTCCAACTGGAGCAATCTCAGTAAAGGAAAGTGAGTATCCCGTGTTCAATGCACAAACATGTGAGGATTGTGGGCAGTGCGTCAGTGCATGTCCTCATCAGGCATTATCCCTGGCTTAGTCCGGGAGCAGTATTGGAGCAATTTGAAATGGACGATGAACTTGAAGAGATAAGGAATAAAAAACTAAAGGAGTTGCAAGATAAAATGAACAAATCACCTTTACCCGATGTACCCATAGTACTTACCGATGCTGATATGGAACAGGCCTTGATTGACTATCCAAAATTGGTTGTTGATTGCTGGGCAGTATGGTGCGGCCCTTGCAAAATGGTTGCACCGACAATTGAAGCAATGGCCAAGGAAAAAGCTGGCGAGATAGTCTTTGGAAAACTGGACATTGACAATAACATGCAGACTGGAATGAAATATCAGATCAGTGCAGTACCTACAATGCTCGTATTCAATAATGGGAAACACGTCGGTAGTATACTGGGAGCTCTCCCAAAGCAGCAATTAGAGGTAAAAATAGCTGAAATGCTTAAGTGAACTGCTTAAGCTATCGCTTTATTTTTTTCCTTTTTTTTCTCAAGTATTCTATAACTTATTATTTCCCGAATTTAATCTCATCATTTTCCATTAGCAGTCTCAGGTCTTCCAGGCTTAACCTGCCTGATTTATTGAATTTGTCTTTGGCTGCCACATGTTTTTCTTCCTGCTTTCTCTCGTCCCTTGAAAGCTGGATCTCTTTCATCCTATCCAGGTATATATCAAGTTCTTCCCTGGCTTCAGATACTGATTTCTTTGCAGCATCGATCTTTTCTTTCAACGGCTTGGTAACTTCATATATCTCGACAAGGCGTTTATGATATTCATCTGCCCTGCTTCTGATCTCATCGACCTCATCATAGATATTACGCATTGCCTCATGGTTTTCCTGTGATTCGGCAGCCATGTCCTGAATTAATGCATTAACGGTATCATAGTCCTGGTGGAACTCGCCTACCTTGCCAAATATCTCACCGATCTCACCATGTATCTTATTTGCTTTACGTATGGCCTGTACCCGTTCACCCAGTTCATGAAGCCTCTTGAACAGTGACTGTTCATATTCCAGTGATATATCAGCAGATGAAAACTTTTCAAGTTCAGACCGGTAGGCATTAGTAAGAGATTCAAGCCGCCCCCTGGCGATATTGTTCAAGTTGTCCCTTGCAGCCTTCAATTCCCCTATCTTATCGGTATAACCACTCCTGCGGTCCCTGACCTCTTCCCTTTGTAGTTTAAGTTCTGCTATCTTCTTATTGACCTCATCACGTCGCTGCCTGTACCCACTCGTAGAATCCCTGAGCACTTTTGCCTGATCATGAAGTTCGTCCCGTTTCTTCCTCAGGTCTTTTGCACCCTTATTATGAAGGTTCATCTCATAGTAATGGTTTTTGATCTCCCGTTCCTTATGGTCAATATGCTGCCTGAGCACATTTACCTTGTTTTTGATCTCTCCTTCAGAAAGGCCGGATATATCGATCATTGTTGCCCCTCTCCTTCAGAAATGCCAGATACATCGATCATTGTTGCTCCTCTCCTTCAGAAATGCCAGATATATCGATCATTGTTGCTCCTCTCCTTCAGAAATGCCAGGTCCATCAATCATTGTTGACCCCACCGGCCCCACATTTTCCCAGTATCCCAGGGCTTCCTTGTGAAGAGCGGTCCTGCGCGCAAGCCAGGCCAACCTTGCCTCCTGGTCTTCAACTTCCTGTTTCAGTGCAATTGATTCCTTTCTGTGCTCATCAGGAGCATTCAGCATTTCATCAAGTTCACTCCTGGCTGCTTTCGCAGTCTCCAGTATATCATGGATGGAGGATACAGTGGCCTGCTGTACCATATCATTGTCAGGAACGGTCTCGATAATTTCTTTAAGCAATAACCTTATGCTGTCGATATAACCGCACTCCACACTCGAAGAAAGATTTGCATTTTGAAGCTTGTTCTCGATATTCCTTATCTCACTTTCCAGGTGCTGTGTCTTCTCCTTATCGCTGATTGTCTCAAGAAGTCTCAAACGCAGTTTACCAGCCTGATAATATAACTGGTGGCGTTTTTCCTTTAATACAACAATTCGCGTTTCAAGGGCTTCCAGTTCTTTACTTACCCGATTGTATTCAGAGCGGCCGGAATTCATCTTTTCTTGCAGGTCTTTCAATTCACTGCTGTATTCACCCATGAACCGGTTATGTTTTTCAATAACAATAGACAACAATTCATTATCATCCAGTAATGTCACAGGCGTATTGGTTACTTCGGTTTCTGTATCTGGCAAAGTGGTTTCCCCATATAGCTTAAAGCCACTTATCGTAATACCTGAATATATCTTTTTCCAAAAAAAAACTAGACCTATTGAGTTCACACCATGTGTCATCGGTTAAGAGTAATATTGTTATAGAACACGGATTGCACGGATGACACGGATTCGCGCGGATACGAAAATAAATCCGTCAAATCCATGTCGTCCGTGTTCGATTTAAATTAAATTGGAGAATCGTATGAAATCATTGGTCTTTTGGAAAATAATACATACCGACTCTGTCAAACGCCTTAACCGATGACCAATGAGTTCACACACAGAACATCTGGGCATGTGGTACGCCGCCAATGATGATTACACATTCCGGTTCTATAGCCCCGCAGGATATGGCAGCAGCAACACTCTGTTCTCCAACAATATTTGCGGTGGTGGCTTGGAGAAGAGCTGTCTGTACCCGGGCAGCATCAACTAATTCCCCTTTGAAGAACTCTTCAGTTACTTCAAGTTTCAGTCCTGAGTCCATATAGGTTTTTCCTACAAGATCACGATCACAAACTGCTACCAGCACTGATACTTCAGTTTCATATATCTTGATATACATGGTCACAGCTTGGATTACAAACTATTAAATCTTATGTTGATTTTAAGTAGCCGTTCCTTGGTTCAAAGATGGCCCCTTCCTTTTTAAGCCTCTTTATTAAATCCTCTGCCTTATCCTCATCTATCCCGGCTTCTGAGGCCCGCTGGATCACTTCATCCTTTGGTGCTTTCCCTTCGTGTTCTTGCTGGAGCTCACGTATAATATCACGGATCAACTTGACCCGGTCACGCTGGCTTTTAGCCATACCGGTACTGATTATATCGACATCCAGTTTCCCTGTTTCGGGGTCTGTCATAACCTGCCTCAGGCTTTCGTTCACTATCCTGATAATGCGGTTCACATCAGTTGTGGTCACAACATTACTTAGCCGCATCCTTGATGATGCCTCTGCCAGGCGGACCAGGGCTTCAAGCTGTCTGGCAGTAACAGGTACAGGAGAATTGGGATCGGATGACCCCTGGTTCCTGAGGTTGAGGTAAAAATCAATGATCATCTGCCTGGCATCGTCCTCCAGGACAGGGAAAATGTTACGTTTGGAATAAGCGATATATTTTCTCATCAATTCCGGGTCAATGGCTGGCTGGATTACCTCCATAGCTTCATCTATCTGGTCCTGGGTGACAGGTGATGATTGTACATTATGGAACTGGGCATTGATCTCTCCCGCATAGTGCCCTTTCATTATATGTTCGGCAATATCCGTATCCCTTTTCTTACCTGGCTCGTCAGTCAGTATGAAGATAAGGTCGAACCTGGAGATGAGGGCAGGAGGCATATTGATCTGCTGTGGAATGTTCTCATACTTGTCGAACCTGCCAAATTTGGGATTGGCCGCACCCAGCAGGGCACATCGGCTCTTAAGAGTAGCCAGTATGCCAGCCTTTGCAATACTTATGGTCTGCTGTTCCATGGCCTCGTGCAGGGCACTCCTGTCTTCCTTTGCCATCTTGTCCATTTCATCCACTGCTGCCATGCCCTTATCTGCCAGTACCAGTGCGCCTGCTTCCAGCGTCCACCGCCCGTCACCGAAATCATCCTTAACTGCCGCTGCAGTAAGACCGGCAGATGTAGTGCCCTTGCCTGAAGTGTAGATGCCCCTTGGCGATAATTTAATCGCATAGCGTAAAAGCTGGGATTTAGCAATACCAGGGTCTCCCACCAGCAGCATATGAATATCACCCCTGATCCTTGACCCGTCAGGCAAATGTTTTGCCACTCCTGAGAACAACTGCAGTGCCATAGCTTCTTTTATCTCCTCATAGCCAAAGATGCTGGGAGCGATAGAGGATATCATCCTGTCATAAATATCAGGTGAACCGCCCAGTTCCCTGATCACCTCTTCATCTTCAGGTGTGATCTTGATCTCATCAAACTCATGGTCTTCCCGTTCGATCGACAGTCCGTCCAGTACCAGGTCAAAATAAGTGCTCTTGATCTGGTTCTTTTCTCTCTGGTAACTTCTCAGTGTACCCACAATGGTCACACGGTCCCCTGGGGCCACCAGTCCTGACAGGTCATCCTCAATGTCAATATCCAGTGTCTGGGGCTGTTCACCGCCCCTCAGGTCTTCCGGGGATTCCTGCAGCCTGAGCTTCTGGGCATCCACGAAAATAGATTCATTTACAAGCAATTTGAACGGACCCTGCCTGCCGCATTGCTCATTCTCACATTCCAGGGGCTGTACGAACTTATTGCCGCTCTGGAAAACATTTGTTATATGGCCGCACCTCTGGCATTCAAATGCTGCCCTGACCAGTTTGGGCCTGACCTCAGTAGCCTTTCTGATTATACCATCAATAGCGATCAGTTTCGAAATATTTTCGCTCCTTAGAAGGCGTATATCTATCCTTGAAGAGAGCTTGATAATCCTTATGTAGGCATCCTCTAAGGTTACATCCATTGGCAGGTCTATCTTCCGAAGAGCATTATTGGCATCATCCAGTACTTTGGTAGGTGTTTCCAGTAGCTCTGTTGCAAGTTCCAGGTCATATCTTTCAATATCAGGAAATTCAATTACCAGGCTCTTACTTTCCGGATAAATGCCTGCAAGGGATAGCAGTTGCTCCCAGTAATAACGTTTATAGAATTCTTCCCAGACAGGTTCAGATGAATGTTCGGTCATTTTAATTAATCTGTTTTATGACGGGTAATTGGATATGAATGTTTCTATAGAGAGCAGGGTGAAAGTATTCTCTTGATATTGTTTTTGCTCCAGTGGAAATAGGGGGGTGTTATATTTCACGTTTTTTTGTTCGTGTTTGTACGAAATACTTATATACAATAAATTTGTAATAGTTAAGTGTACAGACGAGGTTTAACACTATTTTATATTCTCCCACCCCCTCCCTCGTTTGTACCCTCAACTATTATTAATGAAATATTGTTCATTGCTTCATAGAAAAGTTGATAAAGCATAAAAAATGATAACTTTCTATATAGCAATGCTGAAAAGGATTTTTAATGATTCTACTTATTGTCATTTATGAGGGATAAATTATGAATGAAAAGGATAATGAGACTTCACAGGATTCCGGGGTGGAACCTGAAAAACTTGGGTCCGGACCAATTCCTGAAAAGGAAGAGGATTTACCTGAAGAAGAACCGGTAGTAGCTTCTGATGAGGAATCGATCACAACTTCTGATAAAGAGCCGGAGGAAGATATCGAAGTATCACCAGAAACTCCCCTGGAAGAAGAATTGGTAGAATCTTCTGATGAGGATTTGGTTACATCTTCTGATAAAGAGCCGGAGGATGATATTGAAGTATCACCAGAAACTCCCCTGGAAGAAGAATCGGTAGAATCTTCTGATGAGGATTTGGTCACAGCTTCTGATAAAGAGCCGGAGGAAGATATTGAAGTATCACCAGAAACTCCCCCGGAAGAAGAATCGGTGGCAACTTCTGATGAGGAAACGGTGGCAGCTTCTGATAAAGAGCCAGAGGAAGAAGTTGAAGTAGAACCGGAAACTTCCGGGGAAAAAAAACCGGTGGCAACTTCTGATGAGGAAACGATGGCAGTTTCTGATAAAGAAACAGAGGAAAAAGTTGAAGTAGAACCGGAAACTTCCGGGGAAGAAAAACCGGTGGCAACTTCTGATGAGGAAACGGTCGCAACTTCTGATAAAGAGCCAGAGGAAGATATTGAAGTATCACCAGAAATTCCCCTTGAAGAAGAACCAGTAGTAGCTTCAGATGAGGAATCGTTGGCAGCTTCTGATAAAGAGCCGGAGGAAGAAGTTGAAGTGGTACCAGAAATACCTGCGAAAGAAGAGATTCCTATTAAAAAAGAGCCTGAAACACCACCAGAACCGGCCCCTGTGATCAAAGAAGAAACAAAAGAGGCACCACCTAAAGAAGTAGTGATCATAAAAGAAGTGGAAAAAAAACCCAACAAGTTCGTTAGAAAGATCAAGCGAACAGCACTTGTAATTGTCCTGGTAATCGCACTGGCCCTTGCAGGCACCATGTATGCCTGGACTTCTGGTATGGATGATTTGAGAGATGATAACACATACCTGATAGTGGTGGTCTATAAGGATGTACCCCATGCTGCCAGTATCTATCACACGGATACAAAACAATCAGATGTTATTGAAGTAACCGAACTTGGGGCATTATCAAATAATAAGCAGTTTTATGAGAATGCCCAGAAGCAGCATAATGTATTAATTGACAGGCTGATCATAATTGACATAGAAACATTCAGAAAACTATCGACTGAAGAATATATCATTTATGATGAAACCGATGAAAGGATAGATGTTGATGAGATGTGCAGCTGGATCATTGGAACGGGCTACCCCCCAGAAGAAGTACAATTGAATGATACACCTTCAAAAGTCAAGGCTAAGATCCTTAAGTCCTGGATAGATCATTACAGTGATAAATTGATCAGCGGTTACGGCGGATATTCTGCCAGGGTCATATTAAATGCATATCGTTCAGACAAAATCGTAATCTACCCTGGGAATTCTGCCCTGATGATTATGAAATATGTTGCTGTGGAAAGGATATTCATACCATTGGATTAAGCAGATGGACCTACCATCTGCTCTCTTTTAAATCCCTTCGTTTCTTTTCAAGGAAAGAGTATACCGGACCGTGCGGAGAACCCTTGAGCAGCATCTCGATACCGGTACGTACTACCAGTACCTGGTCAGGGTACCCCATCAAGCTCACTGTTTTCCCCATAACCGATATCTTACTACCTGTCAGGTTCTCGAATATTTCCCTTGTCTTACCGTTCTTACCTATTATCCGTCCCTTAAACCGTTTCATTTCCTTGGGCGTATTAGCTATGTGGCTCAGATCAATAATTTCCAGGATAAGCATATCATCATCAAACAGGCGCAGGGCCTTCTCAGGACTAAAACCCCTCCCTATAGCTTTTATTACCTCTGCTGCCCTCATTGCCATCAGCGGGTCTTCGGGACTAATGATCTCAACACTCCCTGTCTGGCTGTCAATGTCAAGTTTTGAAGTGGACTTTTTCTCAATAATATCTTTAATGCTCCCCTCAGGTCCAATTATTGCGCCGACCCTGTCCATGGGAACTTTAATGTAAGTGGATGTTTTGCTATCTATCATACCAGCCCCCATAAAATACTTAATAGCACATATTACTGATGGTCGAGCCCGGACTGAATTACCTTTTCATAAAGGTCTTTGGTATCCACGTCCACTTTGGACCTGGAGAAGAACCTAGCCATATTGTCGATATCCCTACGAAGGAATTCGTCTGAATTCAGGTGGTCAAGTGTCACAGACTGACCCATATCAATAAATACAGAAGTCAGGGAATCAGGGTCTACCAGAATATTGTATTCACTCAGGTCGCCGTGTACCAGTTGTGCATCCCTGTACAACCGCACAAGGAAATCCTCAACAGCTTCATATACGAATGATGCCTGTTCTGTATCAAGGTTAAAATCACGAAGTTGCGGGAAGGGAATATTTTCCGCTCCGATAAACTCCATAACCAGTATGTTCCTGTTGGTTATAAGAGGCATGGGTACATTCAACCCCGCCTCCTTTGCCCGGCTTAAATTCCTGAATTCCTTACGGGTCCATGCCAGTACAATATCCTGTTTGGTGTGTCTTATGTTCCTGAACCTCACATCACCTATCAGGTAATCCTGCATAGCCCTGAAATTACTATTACTTATGCGATAGATTTTGATTGCTAACTCCTGCAGTTCATCATCCTGTGTTCTTACTGCATGGAAGATGTTGGCCTCTTTCCCTGTACTTACTGTACCCCCAAGCGCATCCAGGTATCCCTTTGATGAAAGCTTATACAGGGCCATCAGTGTAGCTCTATCGAAAACCTCATCCTTGACCTTAAAATCTTCAGAATCCTTGATCCTCTTCCTGAACTCATCAAGTTTATCGTCAAACCTTTCCAGTTTTTTTGAAGACGTAGTGTCCAGGTCGACCATAATGGATTATCCTTTCAGGTATCCTCTTTTTTCCAGCCAGTCCACTTGTGGTCTGGTGTATCGCCATACAACATCTGACTTCGCATCCTGGAAATCCCAAGGTACCACAATAACGATATCACCTGCGCGAATCCAGGTACGTTTTTTCATCTTTCCCGGAATCCTTCCGAGTCTTACTACTCCATCCATGCACCGTACTCTGATCTTATTAGCACCAAGCATACTTTCAACTACACCAAGAATTTCTCTATCCTGTTTGCGGGGAACCCTCACTCTTATTACTTCATTTTCTACTGGTGGTTTTTTCCTATGAATACTCAGATTAACACCTCTATATAAAAAGAGAAAAACAGTTGTTCACATGATTTCCTCTGATAATGAACCTTTGCATTATTTTTATATTAATTGACACGTAGATATATAAAACTAAGCTATTACTATGACAGCATATTGCAATCGACAGGTCAGGAAAATGCTCACTTCGTTCGCATTTTCCAAGCCTACGTGAAAGGATATACTTTCCTATACGTGTACAAATTATGTAATAATCCAGGATTTAACAACTTATCCTAAACAGTAGAGGCGTAGGGTGATTGGTCCAGTATACTGATACCATTATTAGATATGTTCAGTACACGTATCTCGTTTAATGTACTCGAACCCCTTAGTTTTGCTATATAGATGGAACGCTGTAGGTTGTTACCTGAAACCACTCGACCAAGGCGTGTCACTGAATCTGCACCGTATTCTACAACAGACTCAATATTGAAAGTCGTACCTACGGTGACGATAGAAGTAACATCATATTCTCTTAGCACACCGAACAGGTCATCTACAAGTGTCTTTAATTTGTAAGGAGAATCAATTGCAAGTAACATGGCTTCAATGGCATCAATAAATATCCGGTCAGGTTTTACCTCTTCAATCTTACGGACAAGTAGCTTCTTAAAGCTCATGATAAGTTCCATAGGTGCCATGTCAATAGTCTTCTGTAACCTGAGTTCAGGGTTGGCTATATCAACAAATGTTATCTTACCAGCTTCCTCCATTTCCCATAAATCCCATTTGAATGAAGAATACATCTCTTTTTTCAGGGATTCTGCTGATTCGGAAGTCATAACACAAAGGGTTTTTTCATTGTTCTGGGCACCATGATACAAAAATTGGGAGCCAAATACAGTTTTGCCGGTCCCTGATTCCCCGGAAACCACATTTACTGTCTTTTTGAAATAGCCACCGTTCAACAAATCATTGTAACCAGTGATTCCTGAATCCACCCTATCCAAAATTTCATTCTTGATTGTCATTTGAACCAACTAAGATATTAACATACTTCATTATGAAATTTTCCATTGGAAAACACAAAATATACTACTCTATATATACTACTCTATAATTCCAGTTGTCCCATTCGTTCAACAGCCTCATTTATCCGTTCCACTGACTGGGTCAGGGAAAAACGCACATACCCTTCACCATAATCACCGAAACCCACGCCTGGTGTGGCCACGATACCTGCTTCTTCCAGCAGTATCTTTGATAAGCCCATTGAATCATGACCCTCAGGTACAGGGGCCCAGATATAGAATGTAGCCTTTGGCGGCTTGACATCAATACCCAGTTCCTTTAATCCCACCATCAGGGCATCCCGCCTATGTGTGTATATCTTGTTCATGTCACTGATACACTGCTGGGGACCCTGCATTGCCGCGATACCTGCCTCCTGTACCGCCTCAAAGGCCCCGGAATCCACATTGGTCTTGACCTTGCCCAGACCGTCCAGGATTTCTGCATTACCCACAGCGAACCCTATCCTCCATCCGGTCATATTATAGGTCTTTGACAGGGAATGCAGCTCAATACCCACGTCCATGGCGCCGTCAAATTTTAAGAAACTTGGTGCCTTATAACCGTCAAATGTCATCTCACTATAGGCATTGTCATGGACAATGATAACCTCATTCTCTTTTGCGAACTCAATTACCTCTTCAAAGAACTTGTCAGGTGCTATGGCCGATGTGGGGTTATTCGGGTAGTTCAAAAACATTAGTTTTGCCAGCTTTGCTACATCTTTGGGTATTGCATCAAGGTCAGGCAGAAAGTCATTTTCTTCAAGCAGAGGCATAATACAGGGCTTTCCATCAGCAAACAATGTACCTATTTTATACACAGGATATGCGGGGTCCGGGATCAGGGCAATCTCTCCGGGGTTTATAAATGCCAGTGGTATATGGGCAATCCCCTCCTTTGAGCCTATCACTGTCAGCACCTGGGAGACTGGGTCCAGTTCAATACCCAGGTGTTCCTTGTACCACTTTGCAGCGACTTCCCTGAAGGACAGCATGCCGGTATATGAAGGGTATTTATGCCTGATTGGGTTTTGTGCAGATCTATACAGGGCCTGGATAACATTATCAGGTGTGGGCATATCCGGGTCGCCAACACCCAGGTCTATCACATCCACGCCTTTTTCAATTGCTCTGGCCTTTGCCTCATCTATAGCTGCAAAAAGATACGGAGGGAGATTGTTGATCCTTTCTGAGTACATTGGTTCCACCTTTGTTAAATGATAAAATGAAGTGCTTGAACTGAATTGCAAAATGTCTTTATATCTACTTAAACCTTTAAGTTACACAATTTATGAAAATCTCTGACATTGACATTCCTGATGCTGTAAAAGGATTCTACACAGAGTCCGGCATATCTAAACTTTACCCGCCCCAGGAAAAGGCTGTTGAAGCCGGACTGCTTAAAGGGCGAAATATATTAGCAGCCGTGCCCACGGCGTCGGGCAAGACCATGATCGCTGAGATGGCCATGCTGAAATCCATCATCAATGGCGGGAAGTGCCTGTATATCGTGCCCCTCAGGGCATTGGCATCAGAGAAATATGCACGGTTCAGGGAATTCCAGGAACTTAACATGCAGGCAGGGGTTTCCACAGGCGACCTGGATTCCAGGGACGAATGGCTGGGCAGGAGGGATATTATTGTTGCAACCTCTGAGAAGACTGATTCACTGATACGCAACGGTGCATCCTGGATAAAGGATATTACAGTAATTGTGGCAGATGAGGTGCACCTGCTGGATTCACCTGACAGGGGCCCGACCCTTGAGATCACCCTTGCACGGCTCATGCAAATGAACCCGGATGTCCAGATAATCGCACTCTCTGCCACAGTGGGAAATGCACAGGAGATGGCGCAGTGGCTTGATGCTGCACTGGTTGAGAGCAAATGGCGGCCTATCGACCTGCTGGAGGGAGTATTTTTAAGTGGTGCAATTAAATTCCAAAATTCCCTGCGTACTGTGGAGCATAAGTACAAAGATGAACTGACTGACCTGGTCTATGATACCCTTAATGAAGGTGGGCAGTGTCTTGTATTTGAAAGCAGCCGCCGGAATGCTGAGGCCAGTGCCAGGCGGCTTGGCCAGACCCTTGGTAAGAGCTTAAGGATCCCGGGAAGCCCTGGAAGCTCAGAAAGTCCCGGACATGAATACAGCGCAAAACTGGATAGCCTCGCCAACCAGATCCTGGATACTGGTGAGACTGAGATCACAAGGCGGCTGGCACAATGCGTAAGGGGTGGGGCGGCATTCCACCATGCCGGACTGCTGTCAGAGCAGAGAAAACTTATAGAGGACGGGTTCAGGAACAATCTTATCAAGGTTCTATCATCCACTCCCACACTTGCCGCTGGACTTAATCTACCTGCCAGGCGCGTTATTATCAGGGGTTACAGGCGGTATGACCCAAACTACGGGATGGTGCCCATACCTGTGCTGGAATATAAACAGATGGCAGGGCGGGCAGGCCGTCCAGGGCTTGACCCGTACGGTGAGTCGGTGCTGATATCAAGATCAGATGAAGAACAACAGGCACTTATTGAACAGTATGTGAACAACGATGCCGAGGACATCTATTCCAAACTTGGTACCGAAAGCGCCCTGCGTACCCACATCCTTTCAATAGTATCTACCAGGCTTGTAAAAAGCAGAGAAGAACTTATGGATTTTTTAGGCCGTACTTTTTTCGGGTACCAGCAGGATACCTGGAAGCTTGCGGCTGTAGTCGATGAAGTGATAGAGTTCCTTGTGGCGAACAACTTGATAATAGAGAATGACGGGCTGCACCCGACCGAACTGGGAGAACTGGTGACCAGATTGTATATTGACCCCATGTCCGCCAGTACCATTGTGGATGGACAGGGGCTCCTGGGCAAGGTGAACATGACAGAACTGACAATGCTTCAGCTTATCTGCAATACACCAAATATGCGGCCTCTGTACCTGAGAAATAACGATTATGGCTGGCTGGATGACTATGTGCAGCAGCACAACGATGAATTTGTAGCTCCTCCTCCCCCGCACAGCAGCGAGTATGAGTGGTTCATGTCTGAAGTAAAGACAGCCGTGTTACTTCTGGAATGGATATCTGAAAGCAAGGAAGATGATATTACAAGCAGGTTCAATATAGGTCCGGGTGATATAAGGGCACAGGCGGACACTGCCCAGTGGCTTATGCATTCCACTGCCCGCATATTTTCTTATCTCGGCAGCGAACATGCAGGGTTTGCACAGGAACTGGTTGAGCGCATATCCTATGGTGCAGCTAAGGAACTGCTGCCCATTATCAAGATAAAGGGTATCGGGCGCGTGCGGGCAAGGAAGCTCTATAATGCAGGATATAAGGATATCGAAGCTATCAGGAAAGCTGAATTTAAAGCACTGACTGATATTATCGGTCCGAAGATAGCTGCTAATACCCTCAGGCAGCTAGGAATTGATGTGGAACAGGAGCAGGATGCAGTAAATAAACTGGCCGGAAAAGGCACAGGACAGCAGAATATCACAGGTTTTTAGTTATATTCAGTACTTCCGAAATGGTGTAGTTCCGAATATGGATTTTCATGTAAATGCGGTATAATAAAGGATATTTTAGAGAAGTTGTCAAAATATGGTATGTAACATCAAAATATTATTAGATTCAAGATCAAAAATCATTTGGAATTAGGTAAAACCATATTTCATAGGCTCTTCCGGTTTGGAAGTAAAGGTATTTCGGAAAAATTGAGTATACGAATGAATTCCTTAAACAAATATTGAAAAGATATGGCGAAGTTCTATTTCTTTATAGTCTGTAGTACGTATATGCTTTGATAGATAGCAATTTGAACAACCATCAATTGCATGAAGCATTATATTTTCTTTATTCCGTCCATCACGTATCAGCAAATTGTTAATCTTTGAGGCAATTTCAGAGGCGCTTCCTTGAACTACGTATCCCACCATACAGCCTATGCCCATTTTGTCTGAATATCGACCGTTGACGAAATTATCAATTCCAGTAGCAATATATCGGCGATGTAATTTGTTGGCTTTGCGTGTTCTCCAATTGTTCTCTACCAAAACTTTTCCTTCTATTCCATAATATACGTCCTCGTATACCCAACCCCCTGAGATTTTAATGTCAATTCGGGGAGCAGTATCTGGATCTTCTGTACCCTTTAACATTTTTTCTCGATATAGATGGCTTTCCAGATCTATTCTCAATGCGATATCATTTTCATGTCTGATTTTTCGCATGTATCCAACCAAACAAGCAGAAAAACGCGTCTCATTCCATTTTAACTCATAGCGTTTTTCTCGTTTCATTCGTTTGAAGGCTTCTGTCATAATACAGAGACATGCTTGCTCAAAATTCGAATCAACATTCCGAAGAACGTCGCTTGCCCGCCCAATTGTACTTTGAAAATCCTTCAGCATGTTCAGCTACTCCCGTTCAATCCCGCGGCTAATGTTTCATCTGCATCACGTAGAGCCATCGAACGAGTCCAGAAGCGTTTTTCATCAGGTTTTGTTATATGGAGCGTGTTCTTATCATAGATTTTCACATTCCGTCTAACATATATACTTCCAGAATATTCTTCTATAATCTGCCTGTCGAGTCTTGATAGAACATTTTCCAACTCATCGGTCGAATCAAATACCGTCACAGTTCTTTCATCATTAACTTCGCTGAAGCGAATGGATACTACACGAAGTGGTGCATCACCATGATAAACCGTTGCTTTTGCCCTCGATTCTCCAAATTGTAGAATGCTGTTAACCGCATCACAGAACGTTGTTGAGTAAGCTTCAAGGTCTTCAGTATCCACTATGTCACAGGCTTTGGAGTTCTCACCTTCCTGGAAAAAGTCCAGACTATATTCGAGTGCATCATCGATTAAAAATCGCTCGGATTTAGATATATCCAATTTTTCGTAAATAATTTGATCTGTATCAGTTTCGATTTTACAGATATGCGCATCGTCTTCAGGCAACCCACCAGCCATCAATTTACCAATCGCATCAACATTGCTTGCCAGCTTGTCTATCTGCTCATCCGTAAAATGAAATGGCAAATCCGGTAATTGAAAAACCTCTGTGGGATACACCCTTTCACGTTCCACCCCCCAAGTTGAAGCAGTCATAAATAGAAAATAGGATGAAAAAGAAGAGTTTAGGTATGCTGTGATTGCTTTCATTAAAGTAGATTTATCAGAAGGTCCTGACGCCCCGGTTATTGTATCTCGGAAAGCACAATTATATTCAGTAAACGCAGCACAAAACTTCTTATTAGACTGTCCTGATTTTATGAGTATATGTGGTCCAAAATGTGTTTCCATGCAGCCGAATCTGGAAAAAGAATTAGGCTCCACTCTCGTAATTTTATCGGGATTTATCCAGAAACGTGTGATGTCTTTTGCATCTATAAATGGCATATTTGATAATCGATCATTTGATTTATTTTTATTGGGGTTGGGTGATGTTTGGAACCCCCGTCCTCTTTTCCACGATGAATCACTCATGCAGGAACCGAAATATGCTGCTAAATTGTCGTATTGTTGAAGCCGTTCTATAATCTCTAAATCTCGCTGAGTTCCCCACATTGCCACCTTCCAGATAGTATCGGAGGTGCTACATTTCATTCTAGGTAGAAATTTGAACTCAGAAGCGTCTATGGTAATACCAGGTAGTGCATTATCTGCCCTTGTTGGTTTTGGTGTACAATACAATATGGTGGATTTAGGTAGTCTCGGTGCATTCATGCGATAAAAGAAAACAGTAGCAGGTCCAACCGCGGATACGAAAAGTTGTCGCCCTTTTCCCCCTTTAGTTCTTCTTAGCGCAGAGAAGTTTACAACCGTTTCTACATAGTTTTTTCCGAAAAACTCACTGCGAAAGTGACGGTCTTTTGTTTCAGTGTTGAATAGAATCTTACTTGTTGCCAATAAGGCAATTTTCCCATTGGAGGAAAAATCGCGGACACGCCACAGGAAGGCTTGCGCAATCTCCTGAGCAAAACCTTTACTACTAAGGTAATTTGATATGTGTTCAGGAAGACCATCGCGTTTCCAGGGTGGATTGCCTACTACGATATCATAATTCATATTCTCGAATGGCCCCGTTTCAAATATATCCATTGGAAATAGATTCTTTCCATATTTGTCCGGATCATCTGGGTGGTATACTAAATATGGAAATCGAATTTCCTCCCATATCGTCTTGGGCTCAAGATAGTCCATGAATGCAAGGTACAGGCTGAATGCAGCCACCCTAATAGCATCCTCATTGATGTCAACGCCATAAATACAATTCGTGAGAATATGTTCCAATTCCAAAATCGGAATTTTCTTCTTGTTATGGCTGAACTTCCAACGCGAGACCAAACGGCGAAAAGTTTCAACGAGAAAGATACCAGAACCACATGCCGGATCAAGGATGCTTAGTTCATACTGATGTTCATCGTCACTTGGCCATGGTAACATTTCATTTAGTACAAATTCGACAAGGGTATGTGGTGTGTAATAAGCACCTTTTTTCGATGTATAATCTTTCTCTTTTTCTGTGTGTAGAAACATTTCATAGATTGCACTTATGAGTTCGATTGGAATGACTCCAAAATCATAAGGACGCCAGAGTGTTTGCTGGCCAGTTTCCATATCTGTTCCATAAAAAAGCTCTCGGATTATTTTCAAATGCGTACTATTTATTTTGCTGTTTCTCTCTTCATCGGTTACAGGAAAAAGATCACCATTGAATTCGTCTTTCAATTTTTCAAACAATCGATATACTGCACCCTTGTCTTCGATTATATCAGAATACATCGTTGCGCCATCTAAAAATTGATCATAGAATCTATCTTTATCAATTGCACCACGATCTTCCAGATATAAAATGAAAATTGACCGTCCTATCAGATTATGAATGATTGAATATTTTAAACCTTGTTTGTGTAACTTTTCACGAGTAATACGGAGGTTTTCAAGGAGTCTCTGATCTACTCTTCGATCGCTTCGAAATCTCTTCCCTTCTTCCGATTTCCAAAAAGCACCGGAATCTATCTGAGATTTTGAAAATTTTTTGAGTCCCTCAAGAATTCCTGCTGCTACATTAAAGTGTTCGATAAGCCTTTCCTGTGCATCTAATTCATCTATTTTAGGATTAGCAGGTTCTTCAAAGCAATTGTATATCCGCAACTCACCAGGAGTAATAACATAAAGAAAGGGTATGCGACTTTGATTCCAAACACGACGATGAAGCTCAATTATTTCCTTTTCGTCAAAATTCGACAGTAGTTTAAAGTAGGCAATCGGCACGTCACCTGAGAAATACATCGCATCAATATCTCTTATTAGTCGTTTTGCTTCAGAGAAAAGATGTCTCTGTACAGGAGAGTGAGCTTGTTCTACATCCTTTATTATCCCGCGACGATATTCAAGTTTTAAACAAACTTTTTCATATGTTTCTTCTTGATCCATGCGAAGATCATCCCCTTTTCTTCACCTTTCTTTGATGATGTATTAGCTTAATTTCCCTTGTTTTTTCAACCAAAGATGAATTGCTTCGTTAATAGCATCTCCGGTCTTCATATTCTTTTCAACACATGCGGCTCTAAATTTGCGATAAAGACTTTCATCAATATCCCGAATAGTGGTAGAAATTACACTCATGTTACATCAATTACAATGGTTACTCGTAACCCATATATACTTTTATTGATTCAGCACTCCTGAAATAATGTAGTTCCAAACGGAAATTGTCATTTATCAAATTGACGAGAAAAAAATCATTTGGAATTATGTGGGACTGTCTTTTATAGTTTTTTCTCATTCGGAAGGAAGTGGTTTCGGAACTACTGGATATTACCGGAGACTTTTTATTATTTCCTGGAACGGTTTATAACCACAGAGTGCACAGAGAGTACAGAGAAAACAATAACGTTCTGTGCTCTCTGTGGTTGATCTTCTTTGCCAATCCATTTATCATACCTGATCAGAATAAATTAAAAAGTCTCTATTACCGGATAGATAGGCTTTTAACATATGATGATAATCCTTGATATCTTATAAGAATGTAAAAAGTTACTTTAGACATTTACATTACACGTTTTCATTACATATTTTCAGGTGAACATTTTGCATATAATTATCATCGGTGCCGGTGATGTTGGATATCATCTTGCCAAAGCGGTCTATCAGGACCACGAAGTGGTCATTATTGAAAAAGATGAAGATGCCTTAGAGCAGGTACTGGGTCTTGATGTACAGGTTATCCAGGGCAATGGTGCTGATATAAAGGTCCTGAAACAAGCGGGAGTGGAAAATTCAGACCTCGTGGTGGCTGTAACCGATCATGATGAACTCAATATCGTGGCCTGTATGGGAGCCAAGCTGCTGACCGAAAACGGAACCAAGACCATTGCAATGGTCAGTAATCCTGATTATATAAATGAACCTGTGACCATGCGAGAACAAGTGGGCATGAATATCATGATATGTCCCGAACTTTCCCTTGCTTATGAAATGTACCAGATACTCTCGATACCTTCGGCTGTTGATGTCCAGGATTTTGTGGGAGGAATGGTCAAGATGATCGAGTTCAAAGTAAATGACGGAAATGTGCTGGTGAACAAGACACTCAAAAAGATACAATTTCCTCCGTGCAGCATGATCTCAGCCATATTCAGGGATAATGAAGTCATCATTCCGGGAGGGGACGATATCATCCGCTCAGGTGATAGGGTGGTAATGATAGGCAAGGAAGAGGCCATACAGGAGATAAGGAAATGGTTCGAGGTCAGCAACCAGAGCAAAAAAGTGCTGATAGTAGGAGGCGGCACTGTTGGGTTCTACCTGGTTGAGCTGCTTCGGAAAAATGACTTTAACATCACACTGGTTGAGAAGGACCTGAAACGATGTGAAATGATTGCCGAGTCCCTGCCAAATATCATGGTCATAAACGGTGATGGCACTGATATGAAGATACTGGAAGAAGTAAATGTCCCTGGTATGGATGCAGTGGTTTCTGTTACCAATAGTGATGAGAAGAACCTGCTATGCTCCCTGCTTGCCAGGCAGTTGGGCGCAATTAAGGTCATGGCCCGCGTGGAAAGGACCGAATATACCCAGTTGTTCGAAATGGTGGGTGTAGATGTGGCCATGAGTTCCAGGGAAGCTACTATCAACGAGGTGCTCAAGACCACGCTGCTCAAGACAGGCATCCAATCCATTGCCACACTGGAAGGTGAAAAAGCTGAAGTGCTTGAACTGACTGCCAAGGCAGGTTCAAAAATAGTAAAAAAGCCACTGAAAAGTGTCAAGTTCCCAAAAGATGCCATTGTCAGCACAATAGTACGCGAAAGTAACATAATTGTACCAGACGGTAATGTTCAGATACAACCACGTGATAAGGTTATTGTCTTCACCAAATTGGAAATAGTTTCAAAGGTGGAGGAACTTTTCAAGTAGGGCGGATCGCCTTTGTCATGGAATGATTTCAAGATTATTTTAAGGAATGTGGGCAGCCTCTTACTGATAGTAAGCCTGCTTGCACTGGTATCCATTGCAGTGCCCCTGGTATTCAGGGAATATGGAGCCATTTATGCTATGCTGGTCACGTCAGTCCTGGCTGGCATTGCAGGACTGGTCTTAAAATTCATAGGCAAGATCGATGGTGAGATACAGCTTACGCATGCTATGGCCATCTCATCCATTGCATGGCTGGTAATCCCCCTCTTCGGCAGCATCCCGTTTATCCTGATCGAAGGCATGTCCCCCTTAAATTCGGTATTTGAATCAACTTCGGGGTGGACGGGCACAGGGCTCACTATGATAACGGCCCCATCACAACTTACCCATACCATCCAGTTCTGGAGGTCGCTTACCCAGTGGATCGGCGGAGTTGGGGTGGTCGTATTGATAATCAGCATCATAACCCGGCCCGGCACCAGTATGTACCACCTGTACCGTGCCGAAGGACGTGAAGAAAAGATATTCCCCCGCATCATGACCACTGTAAGAATGATATGGTGGATATATTTCCTGTTGACGATCCTTTCCATTTTAATCCTGCTCGTGGCCGGAATGCCCCTGTGGGATTCCATAAACCACGGCATGACCACCATATCCACAGGCGGCTTTTCAGTAAAAGACTCAAGTATTGCGTCTTATGATAATTCACTGATAGAACTTGCCCTGATACCGATAATGGTAATGGGTGCAATTCCATTCCTGGTACATTACAAGGTTCTGAAAGGGAATGTGGGTGCCTTTTTTAAAGATGTGCAGTCTCGTAGCCTGTTGATCCTGCTATCCCTGGGAGGGGGACTGCTTGTAGCAGAGAACTTCCTCAGTTACGGCTGGTGGTCAGAGGCTTTTCGGTATTCTATGTTCCAGGCGGTGTCCGGCCTGACCTGTACAGGCCTGCAGACTGCCACTGTACACACCTGGGCGCCCAATGCCAAACTTATAATCATTTTATTGATGCTGATCGGAGGGGCTGCGGGTTCCACTGCCGGTGGTATCAAGATCGTGAGGGCTGCCGCCATGTTCACAGGGATCGGGTGGTGGTACAAGAAACTCTCGCTGCCCCATGAGGTAGTAGTGGTCCAGAAGTTCGGGGATAAGGTACTGTCTGATGATGAAATGGGCGCACAGCTGAACGAAGCTGCGATCATCTCGTTCTTGTGGGTGTTATTCCTGTTCATGGGTATTTTCGTGATGCTGCATATCGCATCACCGTCGTACTATGTTGATGATGTCATATTTGAGGTGGTATCGGCACAGAGCAATGTGGGATTGTCCACGGGCATAACGTCGCCTGATATGATGTGGGTTGGTAAACTGATGCTGATATTCAATATGTGGATCGGTAGGCTTGAGATCATACCAATTATTGTGACTTTCAAGTTACTGCTGCGGCGTTTTGGATAAATAACTTATCACATAAATTACGTAAAGAATGGGTTATACAATGAGATTTAAAGTGGTCCTCAACACCCTGGGAATTATCCTGAAATACCTGGGGATTTTAATGCTTATTCCGGCACTGGTGGGATATTATTATTCCCTGCATGACCCGGCTCAGTTCCCATCTGTTATGATCTTCATATATTCGTTCCTGGTCACAACTTCAGTGGGGCTCATGCTGGAATATACCAATCGCAACAGTGATGAGTTCAGAAACCGCGAGAGTTTTGGCATAGTGGCTTTTGCCTGGCTCCTGGCAGCAATATTTGGCGCTTTGCCCTTCCTGCTGAGCGGGATGCAGCCAGTCGATGCCCTGTTCGAGTCCATGTCAGGCTTTACCACTACCGGAGCCACCATTATGACAGATATCGAGTCCCATTCAAAGGCCTTGCTGTTCTGGCGTTGTTTTATGCAGTGGCTGGGCGGCATGGGTATCATCATGCTGTTTTTGGCCATCCTGCCCAAACTGGCAGTGGCGGGCCGCCAGTTATTCAAGGCAGAGGCGCCAGGGCCCACTGAAGATAAACTCAAGCCCAGGCTTAAAGAGACGGCTAAGATACTGTGGATGGTGTATGTGGTCATTTCAGCAGTTGAATTCATTGCACTGCTGTTGGCCGGTATGGGGGTGTACGACAGCCTGACCCATACCTTCACTACCATGGCATGCGGTGGGTTCTCACCAAGGGCCGATTCCATTGCAGCTTTCAACAGTCCCCTTATCGAGGGGATCATCGTCTTTTTCATGTTCGTGGCAGGTGCTAATTTTGCACTGCATTACAGGCTGATATA
>Ga0255424_1090_pt1 | contig 22473 bp, 22 predicted proteins | sample ANMaggSeSYBR02F3_FD_182670 | JGI IMG/M metagenome (GOLD analysis project Ga0255424, IMG submission 182670) | Sediment cell enrichment communities from methane seep in Santa Monica Basin, California, United Staets - ANME aggregate JGI... | ecosystem: Environmental > Aquatic > Marine > Cold seeps >... | reverse complement strand
TTTTCAATAAGATCTTTTTGATACATTACCTTTAGCAGTCCCAGAGTACCCATAACTTCAATTCCGTATGCTACGGCTGCCCTTCTTCCGGCAAGGTCGTCCAGTAAGATCAGGTCGGCATTCTGCTTAATGGCAAGAGCAATTGCTTGTGCTTCCCCTGCACCCAATGCAGATGAAAAAGCGATATACTCATGTTCTTCAACTTCCACGACTTTGATCCAATCGGCATTTTTAACTTCCTTTGATCCTTTCAAATCGTTATTGGTAACTTCTTCATATACTGCTTTAGGTATCGAAATATCACCAAAATCGGCTAAGATATCAAGCATACCAATTGCAGAGAAAAATATCAAAGGTGATGAATTACTGACTATCTTCATCTAATAAACCAAGCCTATTTGCAGTTTCGATGTCTTCTTTTAGTTCTGGAACACCGTAATTAAATGGTACGTTGGAGTCTTTCATGATGCCCAACATCTCGAACAGATTCATTTCAAGCAGTTCTGCCATCTTACCAAGTGAAATCTTTCCTTCTCTATAAAGTTCCAGCAGGAAGTTTTTTTTCACAAAGTATTCTGCACGATCCTTTCCTATACCCTGTGAATATAATATATCACTTGGCAAATGTATTTCGGTTGTGATTATTTTCAGTTCTGCGCCCATTTTCACCATAATTTGTTTGATGTACATTTGTTATAAACATTTGTACCCGTTTTGAGTCTTTTAAATTTATTCTGGTCTTTTAAATTATAACGAACCGCAGATGAACGCAAATGAACGCAGATTTCGCATGCAGTATCCGTGTTAATCTGCGTTCATATGCGGTTAACAGAACTGATTATTAAGTGTAACCGGAAAATAATAAAAAGTCTCATCAAGCACATAGAAAAGTTTATCAAGCATTGTGTGTGCTTGAACATAATGAAAAAAGCACAAACATTCATGGCGATGATCCTGCTTTTCAGCGCAATCACACTCGGATGCATCCAGGAGGAGCAAAAACAGCTTGCAACCATCGATGAAACTGCAGGGGAACTAACACAGCCAGCGACAGAAAAACCGCAGTCACTCCTTGTTTATTGTGGTGCAGGTATGCGAAAGCCAATGGATGAGATAGGATTACTCTTTGAAGAAAAATATGGCATTTCTGCACACTACAACTATGCAGGTTCAAATACACTCTTAAGCCAGATGGAACTCACGCAGGAAGGAGATATATACATGCCAGGGGCTACATATTATTTCGATGTTGCAAAAGAGAAAGGATTCACTGATTATGAGCAACTTATCGCATACCATGTGCCTGTAATCGCGGTACCGAAAGGAAATCCTGCAAATATAACATCTCTGGATGACCTTGCAAAGCCAGGAGTAAAGGTCATAATCGGAGATCCAAAGGCAGCAGCAATTGGCAACCTGGCGAATAAAATACTGGAAGATAATAAAATCCATGAAGATGTGGAGAAAAATATCATTGCCCGCGGTGCGACCGTAAATGAACTCATAATCTATATATCCATGAATCAGGCGGACGCATCGATAATCTGGGAAGATCTGGTTGTAAACAGCGAAAAGATAGAGACTGTGGCGATACCCTCTGAGCAAAACATCATAAAGATTATTCCGATCGGTACACTGACATTTTCCGAAAAGAATGATGCTGCAAAGAAGTTTGTAGATTTCGTTGCATCCCCTGAAGGAAAGACAATTTTTGAGAAACATGGTTTTACATCATACCCGAACGAAAAACACGAAAACTGAGGCTATGCCCATGACCGATATAGCACACACCCCTATTGGGATCATACATTCACCATTTACCAATCCGGATGATACGCCAATCCAGAGCGTTTTTGCAGATGGGGCGAAAGGTGAAGTAGAGGTATTCCCGGAATATGCTGCCGGTCTCAAGGATATTGATGGATTTTCTCATCTGATCCTGATCTACCATTTTCATCTTGTGGATGATTATTCCTTGATCTCAAAGCCATTTTTAGAAGATAAAGAAAGGGGCATCTTCTCAATAAGGCATCCGAAACGACCGAATCACATCGGTATTTCCATTGTCAAATTAAATGCTGTCAGAGGGAATAAACTGGAGATCAGCTATGTTGATATCATAGACGGAACGCCGCTGCTTGATATCAAACCATTCGTACACCGGTTTGATAACAGGATCGGTGTAAAAAGCGGATGGGTTGATGACCAGCACATCGGTGAGATCAAGGATCAGACCCCGCGGGCATTGAGAGATGAGTAAATGTTAAAAAGGAAATCAATGCTGAAGATCGCTACTATTTCAATCACATTGCTCCTGACCACCTTTATCCTGTCGCTGGTCATATGTATTGTTACGCACACCAACCAGCATATTTTATTAACAAGTATTGCATCCAGGGAGATCCAATTTGCGATTAAGTTAAGTTTGATCACTTCAATTATTTCTACATTGATGTGCATCATTGTCTCGATACCCTCATCGTATGCACTTGCAAGGTATAATTTTACTGGAAAAACGTTGATCAATACCATAGTAGATCTTCCGCTTGCACTGCCACCTCTCGTGGCCGGAGTCGGGCTTCTGCTGCTCTTTGGCACAACCCCATTCGGAAACTGGCTTGCAGACATAGGAATAAAATTCGTATTCACACCACTTGGAATTATCATTGCACAGTTTGCTGTGAATATATCGTTTATGTTGCGGATTATGCGTTCAACATTTGAAGGGATCAGTCCAAGGTACGAATATGTGGCCCAGACACTTGGCTGCACTCCGATCCAGGCATTCTTGCGAACAACGCTTCCTATGTCAAAGAATGGTCTTCTGGCTGGAGGGGTTATAACATGGTCAAAAGGAATCGGGGAGTTTGGAGCAGCCCTCATGGTTGCCGGTGCAACACGTATGAAGACAGAAACCCTGCCGATATCCCTGTATCTGAATATGTCCAGCGGGGATCTTGACCTGGCAATAGCTGCCGCAACCATTTTGATAATTATATCGATTATCTCCTTATACATCTTTGAAAAGCGTGGTGGTATTGTTCATTTATATTAGGTAGTACAGATGATACGAATTGAGAATGTATCAAAGGATCTTGGTGAATTCAAACTGGATGATGTGACCCTGCACATCCATGAAGGAGAATATTTCATCATACTTGGTCCGACAGGAGCTGGTAAAACAATCCTTATCGAGACGATTGCAGGTATCTACCAACCCGATTGCGGCAGAATTTTTCTAAACGGGATGGATGTTACGGACACTTTGCCAAAGGATCGATCTATTGGCATGGTCTACCAGGATTATATGCTATTCCCGCACCTGACTGTGGAAAAAAATATTGGATTTGGGCTGCGTCATAAAAAAATCACCAGAAATGAAACCAAAACAAAAGTGAATGAGATTGCAGATCTTCTTGGCGTTTTGCATCTATTAAACCGATATCCAGGCACGTTGAGCGGAGGAGAGCAGCAGCGTATCGCTATCGCACGGGCGGTTGTTACAGAGCCAAAGGTACTGCTTTTGGATGAGCCGTTATCTGCGCTGGATACTCGCACAACTGGACGGCTTCGTGAGGAACTTGGTAGGATACACAGGATCACGAAGACCACAACGATACATGTAACACACAGTTTTGAAGAGGCTTTTTCTCTCGGTGACCGGATTGCTGTGATGGGGAGCGGGCAGATCATTCAGGTAGGTGCGCCAGATGATGTGTTCAGAAAACCCAATTCAGAGTTTATTGCAGATTTTGTTGGTGTTGAAAATTTATTTCGTGGAAAATCAGTTGTTCATGATACCATCTCTGAGGTTCATGCCGATGGGATATGTATTGTGTCCAGCACGTTAAAATCCGGGGATGTATCTATCTCTATCAGACCTGAAGACATACTTATCTCAAAAAAAGAGATTGATTCGAGTGCAAGAAACTCATTTTCAGGGCAGATTATGGAGGTTAAGGATATGGGTGCACTCGTTAAGCTGGTGGTTGATGTGGGCATTCCCTTTATGGTTGCGCTGACAAAGCGATCGTATGAAGATATGGAGCTTGCATACGGCACTCATGTTTATATTGCCTTTAAAGCGTCTGCTACACATCTTTTTTAGCTTGTGTGCAATGTATATGATCAATGTATATGATCTGATGTCAAATTCAAAAATGTGGGTTTTATGTGAATGTACAACCATTATGAATACATCGGATTGTCGCTTGCACGCAGTGCCCTTATGATCTCTTCCACAAAATGCTCAGGTGGCTGGGCACCCACGAAATCCACTATCTCATTGATAACGATCTTGGGCACGCTCATTGCCATATACTTCTGGACCAGGTGGGGAAATTCCACCATTTCCACCATATCTGCTTTTATGTGCTCATTCTCAATGGCAAGTTTATGGGCCGTTCGAACAGCCATTGAGCAGTAAGGACAGGTAGAGGTCACAAGCACCTGTATATGCACTGGCTTCTTAACATTTGCAAGTTTTTTCTTTACATCATCTGACAGGTCTGTCCTGCCCCTGGACACATCGACCAGGTCTTCCTGGAACGATTTGAACTCGTAACCCGACGGGATACCGTAGAACCTGATGCCGTAGTCCTTCTCCCCCAGCATCACAATGGCAGGGATCTTCTTAATCCCGTAGGATTTTGCCAGTTTTTCATCCTTGACAAAATCATGGATTTCGGCCTTGATCTTTGGTGACATGCCTGCCAACTCTTCCACCATGCCCCTGGTATCGGCACAGAACTGGCATTCGTTCTCCTGGGTGAACATTATTAATTTTACGTTACCTTCAAGCTCTTTATCCAGCTTTTTCTTAATATTCTCCTTATCTTTGTCCTGTATCACTGCCATACAATAACCTCCTGCTGCTTCCCTTGAATTTTCAAATAATAGTTGAAGTTGATCAAATATAAAATATCTATCTGGTTCTACACCAGTTTCAACTTACCCACCACTTTATCCAGTTTCTCAACCGCTGCCGGCCCGATACCCAGTACAGTAACGGTCCCGGGAGGTATCTGGGTAAGCCCGGCATCAGTGATAAGAGCAGTGGACAATCCTTCCCTGCGCGCTGACTCCTTTAACAAAAATAAGTCCTGCAGGGTGCCGGTCTTAAGTACGACCTTCTTTTGCCCGTCCTTCATCCAGGCATCACGTTCCTTCTTATCTGCAAAATCAGAGGCTGTCACGGCTGCATGTGCTACCTGTACAGCCAGTTTGCCCTTTGAGAGTTTAAGGTCACCACGGGTTACGATACACTGCTTATATTCAGTCATTGATGAGCATCCCATTCCCATCGAATTTCAATGTGTCCGTAGTTCGCTGGTGCCATTCTTCACCAAGCTTCAAGGCTTCATCCCTGTTGAAATCACCTATCTCCACGTCCTCATCAGTGAATCCGGATATGGAGGACATAGGAATGTACAGATTCTCAGCCCCGTGCTTGAACACAAGATGCCCGCCATCAATCGATATGGTCTCACCGATCCTCTGCCCGCGCTGCACCACGAACTTACAGAGTATGTCCTGTTTTGATATGGATTTATTCCCATCCTGCCCCTGGTCGGGTGGTTGGGGTTGATGGGCTCTTAGTGGTGCGGCAGGTTCACTAGGCACTTCCTTTTCTGCCTGCACATTTGGTGGGACCGGGTGGGGTATGGACATCGAGTGCCAGTCCAGGTCGTTATGCTTATGTTCCCATTTGCTGCCCACCTGCCTGCTTTGCTTTGTTTGATCTTTATCCTTTCCTGAGCTATTGGGTACTGCCTTCGATACTACACTTTTCTGTTCAACAGGAGAACTCAGGGCGTCATGTACATTCCCGGCAGATACTACTGGCTTTATTTTTTCCCCGGCAGCTACTATATGCTTATTATTTTCCCGGTCAGCACCGGAATCATCTGTCACACTTTGCCCCATTAGTTTTTTCAACTTATGTTTAAATCCCATCCTTTATCCCTACCAGTGTATTCGTTTCATGTATTTTTCATCAACGCCTAAAAAATCAATGGCCGAGGCAATAATAGCATTGGTGAAAATATATGAGTTGATCTCAGAAATAGATGGACGCACCTGGTTCATCTTTGTAGTTGAGATCTTACTGGGCGTCTTGTCGTGGAAGATGCCCATATCTCCTTCTTCCACAGGTATGAATATGATATTATCCCCATATCCCCATTCTTCAAGTAGTTCAACCATCCTGGAATTTTTATTTACAGTAATAGGGAACACGTCCACTCCCTTGCTGCGGGCCCTCATCATCCCTTCCAGGATCTCCCTGGTATTGCCGCTTCCGCTGATGGGAATATATACGTCGCCCCTGACAAAACTGGGCGTGGTGGCATCGCCTTTGATGTAGACATGCTGGCCCAGGTGTGTCATACGCATCCCTAAAGCTTTTGCCACGAATCCGGACCGTCCTACACCGTCCACTATGAAATGGCCACGACGGTTCAGCAGCTTATCTATCCACGACCGCAGGTATTCATTTTCTAAATTCCGAAGCAGCCTGGCATTTTTAATATAATGGTCCATCTGCTGGTAATATACACTGACATCACCGCTGTCCAGGGCAGGCAGTACGCTGTTTAACAGAGTACACAGTTTCAGTTCGAACTCAGAACCCATGACTGCCAGTTCGCTGGGCTTTTCAAGTTTTATATCTTCGATCAGGAAGACAAAACCATTGTGTGATTTTATTTTTGTATAGGCAGCGGAGTCGGTTTTAGCAGTGATAAGTATCTCACTTGCACCCAGGCGGTGGGCATCTTCAAGATAGTTGATAACACTTTCAGTGCCACCTGAGCCCGATGCAGACAATATCATGTTGGACCTGTCAGGGTCAAAGTAGCGGCGGATGGGATCGTCAAGGGTGGCAGGGAAAAGCGGTTCATATTTCAATAACTGGTGGAGAAAATCATATAAGGCCAGTGCACTCCTGCCCTCACCGATGCCGTATATGACCTTTTGTTTTGTATCGGCCTGGAAAATAAAATCTCTCAGGACTTTTATCAGTCCGCCAATCTCTTCCTCCGGGATATGCTTGAGTTGTTCAAGAAATCGGAGCTGGATGTCAATCGAATCATAAAATTTAGCAGTGGAAGTCATATTGTATCCTTTAATGCTATTATGTTTTGAATTTAATAAAGTTATCCTATGTAAAACGACATGAACAGGCGCCGGATCTTAAGGGGCGAAACGCAATGTGGGGCACCTTGTGTTCCTTCTTGCCTGAAGCAGTATCTGTTCCATATTCAGTCAAAAGTAAAAATGATATGACAACAGTAAGTCAGACAATCTATACACCAGTTCCCTCATCCTGAAATACCATTTCCGTAGGATACACTGTAATAGCATTTTCGGTAATGTCGTAAGGCCGGTACAGCCGATCGTGCAAGGTTCTCCTCATTTTTATGATCCGTATTACTAATCGTATATCCGATCCAATTTCACTTTGTTGTAAAAATAATATGCCGTCGGCAGAGTATTCGATAATTCCGTCTCTTGAATGAAAGGAATTTTTCATACTTGTCTCAGAGGTATATAAAGCTGTGACTCCTGACTTTTTGACTGTCTTATTTAAATCAACTAACCTTATGCGGCTTTCAATTGAGTTATCGAACATAATGTTGAAAAGAGAGATCGAGTCAATTGCAATACGACTTGCTCCGGATGATTCTATAAGTTCCGGTAATTCGACCCTGATCCTTCTGGCCAGGGTTTTAATGTCTGACAGATCAAGTTTTAAAAATTTCAGTTTATTGTTTTCGATGTATTCCTGCAGTTCCCACCCATAGGAAGCAGCAGTTGAAATTAAAGATTCCTTTTCCTCTTCGATACTAATATAAATACAGGACTCTCCTTTATCCAGGCCATCGTGGATATACTGGAGTGCCAGTGTGGTCTTTCCAGTACCGGGATCACCCATGGCAACGACAATATGCCCCTGTGGAAAACCACCATTGAGCATTTTATCAAGTCCGGATATACCCGAAGAGACACGTCCGTTTGGACAGATCTCAGATAATTTTCCTGATATTTGAGACTTCGAATCCATCATTGGAAGTTATTTTTGTTTCGAATTTTTCAATATTGTTCTGTTCGAGCTGGGGCAACAGCCCCCTGAATTTTGTGATGCAAAGGTTGCGCTGCAATTTCACTGATTTTTTATCCCATTCAAAAGTGAGCACGCCATCAACGGTATCACTAATAATTTCCTGTATATTGGTTTCAAGGATTCTGGTATTTAGTAATAAATATATTAAACCATTCCATTCTTTTGAAATTCGTACCAAGCTTTTTAAGAACATAATAACATCATTCTTGCTTAAATAATCTCCTTCATACAACACAAGTTCAGTCAGTGAATCAAGGATCACGATATTGTTTGCGGCAAACTCCCCGAATAGATCTGAAATCTCTTCAAGGATGTTCTTATTGGAATTACTATCGAAATCCAGGTTTTTTTTCTTATCTGTGAGCCATAGATTTTTGATAATACTTTGACGGAAGTAGATATCAGAAAGCTCTTTGAAGTTCACTCCTTCTTTTAAGGTGTTGAAAAAGTCTTCGTGGAAAGCATAGGCATTCTCATTTAATATGTCTTCTTTTGATCTCGATAAAGAGATGTAGTATATCTCATCAGGAAGTGCAAGTGTTGTATTGATCTCACCTTCATGTTTTTGTTTCTCATGCTTTCTATTTATCATTTCAAAATAGGAGGGATCAGCTTTCAGGTTGAGGTTGTTAACTATAGAGGTGTAGATGAATTCACGCGCACCGGCACCCACATCTTCAAGAAGAAGTATTACTGAACCTGCCGGAAAACCGTCATTGATGTTGGTATCCAGCGTTTTTATACCTGAAGGTATCTTATTAAGTGCCATGCTTGTAAATCCCAGATAAAACCATATTTAATTTTAAATCACTTCAGCATATTTATACCTGCCTACAAGTCTTTATCGTAGACTCGGATGAATATTTGCACATAAAAGCCAATTATTCTGCTATGAATATGGAAAAATTATTTTGAACAAGTTATGCCAAAACGAGTTGATATTGCATCTAGTATTGCATGTAGTATTAAATATTCAAAATGGAATATTTTTTAAATTTATTAACAGTAATTTTCCTAAAATGGATAAATTATGCTTGATTTGTACACACATCTTGTTTCCGTACAGGCTGTAAAGAAGGAACCAATCGCCTCTACTGCTGCTTAATATGTTCATTTTTTTTGAGCCTGAAAACTGGTATTCAACTTATCGAATTACTATGATGAGTACCCTATATTTATACAGAGGATTTATATATAATTAGATTTATTAATTAATTGTGATTAAAATCACTGGACAAAGGAAATAATAAAACTAAGTTATTATTCTTTTGTTCAGTGGTTTAAAATTTGAGATGAAAAATCGGAGTTAAAAAACAGGAGTTAAAAAAAATGAGACATATAAAGAACGAAGAAGCAGTATCGCCAGTTCTTGGGGTTATCCTGATGGTGGCAATCACTGTGATAGTGGCAACGATCATAGCCGTGTTCATGTTTGGAGTAGGAGAACCTGATGAAGCACCACAGGCAAAGCTGAAATTCACAGCTAATGCAACAGATGTTTTGATCAAACATGAAGGTGGAGATGCATTATTATTGAGAGAATGCCTGATAACTATAACAAATGCGGATGACGGTGCGTCAATTAGTGGACCTAATTATGCTTTTGATACAGAAGGTACGTTAACAGCGGGAGGAAAATGGGCCCATAATTATACAGTAACTCCTCAAACTGCAGGTACTATTATAGAGATAATGGTCATGGACGAACCCACTGGTCAGTTAATTGCAAACGTACAAGTGGTTGTTAAATAAACCTTAATTCATGCCCCTTTTTTGGGGCATTTTTTTTTATAATCACACATTCTGCCAGGAACAGGGAGGGACCATAATGTTAGAAAACATAAAAACCGAGTTCGAAAAAATCAAGTTCCCTCAATTAACTTTGAGGAAAAATGGCGCTTTGCCGGAAGATAAAGAAGTCACTGAAATTGAGCCATATGACAGAGAGGTTCAAGGGGAAATTGTAGATCTGAAAATGTTTTTGTTCACCTGGGACGAAATTCCCGGGAATGATGACGAAAAACTTAGAGATTTTCTAAATAAGAATTATAGTCTTGACTGGTTAGAAATTGCCGGAATTGAAAAAACCGATGACGATATGACCATTGAAGTATCTGATGGGTTATTGTTCAGCTGGCACGAAATTCCGGGAAAAGATGAAGAAAGATTTAAAAAAATCCTGGATCAGAAATATGACCTGGATTGGGTGGAAACAGCTAAAATTGAAAAGATCGGTGAAGATACAACCACCGGAACATTTGATGAACAAAATAATGACTATTCGGATTCGGCTGAAACCATTGAAATCGATAACATCAATGAAGGTACAACCACTGGAGTCGATAAGATCGATGAAGGCGCAACCACTGAAATATTTTATGACAATAATAATGATGATCCGGATTCGGCAGAAACAACTGGAATTGATAACATCAACGAAGGTAATATCATTGAAATATTTGGTGAAGATCATTGGCTTATCCTGACACTTAACGAAGAAAAAACCAGTGTGAGCCTGGAAATCGATGGTGTTACAACTGATGAATTTACTGTAAAGACAGTAAATGCTAAGTTTAACATATATTCAGATGTGAAAAACAGTCTTTCGCTAAGACTTGATGACGAAAAAACAAGGGTTTGCCTGAAAATCGATGACGGCAGAACAGATGAATTAATAGTAAAAACAGCAGATGACAGACTCAACATATACTTTGAAGGTATTCCAGGCTACACAGAAATTGAACATTATTGGGTAAATGACCCCTTCTCTTTTGTTTCTATCCAGCACAACGAAACCGATGATGATTATATTTATTTTATTGCCGAGCCTGAAATGTCAACCTTCGAGGCCAAACTTCTCAGGGATATATATGAAAGGTCCCGTGACCTGATAACATATGAGGACCTGATCAATGGAGCTGACAGGACAGAGGTCCTGACAAGTAAAGTCAGGGAACTGATCGATAAATATATCCAGGACGTTGATTTCAAAACTTTTCACAAGATTGTATATTATTTAACAAGAAACAACATTGGATTCGGTCGTATCGATCCGTTAATGAATGATCCGGAACTCGAGGATATATCCTGCAGCGGGCCGGATATACCAGTGTATCTTTACCATAGAAGATATGAGAACATCAAAACCAATCTCATCTACGAAGAAGAAGAACTGAACTCCTTCGTTTTTCTAATGGCACAGCGAAGCGGGAAGAATATCTCGATAGCCAAACCGTCTCTGGATGCCACACTTTCTGATGGGTCCCGCCTTCAAGAGACCCTGGGAAGAGAGATTACAACCCGCGGGAGTTCCTTTACGATCAGGAGATTCAAGGAAGTACCCCTCACTCCTGTGGACCTCATTAATTTCGGGACATACAATGTGGAGATAATGGCATATTTATGGCTTGCCGTCGAGAACAATAAGAGCCTTATCCTGGCAGGCGGCACAGCATCAGGGAAGACCACCTCACTTAATGCGATCTCCCTTTTTATCCCTCAAAAAGCAAAGGTAGTCAGCCTGGAAGATACACGGGAGCTGCAGCTCTTCCATGAAAACTGGATCGCAGGCTTAACACGAGAACCGTTCACGGACGGAGGTAAAGGCTCCGTTGACATGTACGACCTGCTTCGCCAGGGATTAAGGCAGCGTCCGGAATACCTTCTCGTCGGGGAAGTCCGGGGTAAAGAGGCCCTCACTCTTTTCCAGGCAATGAGTACCGGACATACCACATATTCAACAATGCATGCAGGCAGTGTGCAGGCAGCCATCAACAGGCTGGAGAATGAACCCATCAACGTGCCAAGGGTCATGATCACGGCACTTGATATCCTTATTGTGCAGAGTGCTATCTACATTAAGGGAAAAAGAATCAGGCGCTCAGTGAATTTAATAGAGATCATTGACCTTGACCAGGAAACAAGAAGTCTTAACACACTTGAATTATCCAGATGGAATCCGATCAACGATGATTTTAGCACAATAAGGGACTCCCAGGTTTTAGAGGACATAAGAGACCGGCGTGGATGGACTAAAAAACATCTGGAATTGACTTTATACCACCGGGAACTGGTACTTCAGTATATGGTCGACCAGAATATCACAGATTATGATTCAGTTGTTAATATAATCAAAGATTTCAGCACCAATCAGGAAAAACTCATACAGAGAATTCAAAGTGAGGAGTTCAGCACCAATCAGGAAAAACTCGTACAGAGAATTCAAAGTGAAGATTTCAGCACCAATCAGGAAATACTCATACAGGGAATTCAAAGTGAGGAGTTCAGCTAATGAACTTTAACCAGTTTGCATTCGACAAGTTCGGAAATTTTGTATCCCACCATGATAGTTACCTCAAAACAAGGGGCCGGCTCAGAAGTGCTCATATCTTCAAACCATATGAAGAATATGTCTCTGAAGCAATTGCGATATCGATCATTGCTGCAATCGCAACCTTGATCATAGGCACAATAATTGGGATTATAATAACCACGCTGGTCGAATTGCCGCCACTGATGCTCTACAATCCCGGTGCAGCAGAATTCTTACGTTTTTTCACGCCCTATAAGGATTATATCCTGATCGCCTTAACCGGAGTGTTTTCCTCTGTGGTCCTTATGGGTCTTATTTACTCTGTATTCATGATCTATCCTTCTGCAAAAGCCAATATCAGGAAGGTAAAAATTGAAACTCAACTTCCGAGTACCATCACATACATGTATGCATTGAGTAAAGGAGAAACAAATATTATCGAGATCATCCGTTCGATCGCTGAATTATCAAACGTCTACGGAGAGATCTCACATGAGTTCGCCATAGTATTACGTGATACAGAACTCCTGGGTGCAGACTTCATGACAGCGCTTAAGAATCTCCAGATGAGTACGCCATCTCCTAGTTTTAGCCAGTTCATAGGAAATCTTATAACTCTTATCGATAACGGCGGTGATGTACCTGAATTCCTGGAAATCCAGATAGACAGTTACCGGAGGAAGACAAAATCAGAACATTCGCTTTTTCTCGATATGCTGGGCATGATCGCAGAAAGTTATGTAACAGGTTTTGTCGCAGCCCCTCTTTTTATACTCATCGTAGCCGTAACACTCGGAGCCATGAAAGGCTCAATGACAGGGTTATTACTGAGTATGACATACGTCATCATACCATTCAGTTCGATCGCGTTCATATTCTTAATTGACCTCATGCTTCCCAAGGATGAACAGATCATCGGGAGTTTGAGCCTTAAAAAAGTGAAAGAGTTTGTGGGATTAAGAGTAACTGAAATACCAGCAGGAAATGAACAGGAACTTTTCGATGAATATGAGAAAGCTAAAAAGCGGATACATTATTTAAATATTATTAAACATCCGCTGGATGCCTTCCATAAAGAACCGGCACTCAGCTTTTACATTAGCATTCCTGCGGCAATCATAGCACTTGTGATCTCTGCACTTGCAAACCAGGATGCACTTTCTAGTGGATATGCCCAGGCATTTGCTTATCTTACCGATTACATTTTACTTGCAGTTATCATAGCACTTATACCCTATATCGTGTTTTATGAGATCCGTGCGTATAAGATGCGAAAGATCGAGAGGGCAATACCACATTTCCTGAAAAACCTTTCAATAATTAATGAAACCGGTGTCTCCCTCTCCGAATCACTGCGAATCCTGCTCAGGAGTGAAAGTGGAGCGCTTCGTTTGCACATTGAGAGAATGTATACTGACATTTCATGGGGTGCAAGCACAAAAGAAGCTTTCACAAGATTTGCCAACAAATTAAAAATAAATATGCTCTCGCGCTTGACGGCACTCATCACAAAAGCCAGTGAGTCAAGCGGTGATATCCGTGAGGTTCTGGATATAGCGTCGATCGACACGAATATCAATCTACAGCTTAAAAAGGATAAATTCACGAATATGCTGATCTATGTGATCATCATCTACATTACATTCCTTGTATACCTGTATATTGTGCATACACTTTCAACATCTTTTCTCCCCCAGATGGCAGCAGCAGGACAAGCAGGAGGGGGATTTGTCAGGAACTTTGACCTTGCGTTCTATGAAGTTTATTTTTACCACACAGTACTGATACAAGGCTTCTTCTCAGGCATGATGGCTGGTGTCCTTGGTGAAGGTGACCCACGGTTAGGTTTTAAACATTCGCTTGTCATGATGTTGATCGCATTTGTTTCATTTAAAGTATTGGTGATAGGATGATAAACTCAACAAAAGCCGCATCTGAAGTCCTGGGCATGATGCTGATCTTATCTACAATGATGGTCGTTATAGGATTGATCATGGTGGTTGGAGTACCAATGATCGATTCTGCCAAGCATACAGCGAAGATGGATGTGGCTATGAACTCGTTCTTATCACTCCAGAACGACATCGAGGAAGTAGTGCGTGGACCAATATGGGTGCAAGACCCTTCCAATATTACTGATATTGCGGGGACTGCGCCTTCACGGGAAACACATTTTGAATTAATGGATGGTACACTCTCCGAATTTCCAAGCAGCATGAATCTTACACATACTGCAAATGGGGGAGAATATACGACAAATATTTCAACAGGTAAGATAGAATATAAGTCAGGTGATGAGTTTATTGTATATGAGAATGGAGCAATTATACGAATGTACGGATCCGGAACCCCGATAATGTTCTCAGACCCGCTGATAAACATATTTAATAGTGGGACGGATCGCACAATTATCTCAATACATGCCATCAATTTAAGAGGGTCAATTTCCTCAACTGCGGGGGAAAGTAAAGCAATAATGGAGACCAGGTTGAAGTATTACAACCAGACAATAGAATCCACAGGTGATCCAAACTCAAATCAATCAAATATTTTGATATTCAGCGATTATCCCAGTGCATGGAGTGAGTTCTTTGATAAGGAACTTTCAGGAGCGGGACTCACACCAGGAAATAAAGGGGATCCAACAGGTTATAATATCAGCGGAACAATGCCACTGGAAGTACAGGTATATGGTACGAATGGTGACAAAAGCGCGCTGGATATTTTTCTTTCTGTGTACGATTCGGGTATTGATCAGGAGATAGAGTAGGTGCGGCAATGGTTCGAAAATTCATTGACGATGATAATGCTGTTAATATCGAACTGGGTTATGTTCTTAATCTATTATTGGTTATGATATTCATGGCATCCTTCACAGGTGCGTTTTACGTGCGCGCAGAACATTCATCCCAACAGGCAATGTATACTGAATTTTCTGAACTTGGAAGTGAAATTAGTCGTGATATAACGAATATGTACATTACAAGTGCAAACTCACCTAACAATATCACTATTTACATGGAACGTGACATACCTCTTACATTGGGAGGGAAAGGTTACAGTATCATACTAAAGAATGCGACATCCGAAAGTATGGCATCGGTGAACATCGAAGGGGGAAATTATGAGGTCATCACTATACTCAATTCTATTGACACTAATGTGAACGCTAAGGGACTCGTGTACAGCGGATCGGGTGAGATGAACATCAAAATGATAAAGAACAATTCAGGGGCATGGCTTTGGATAGAATAACCAGGAATGACAATGCATCGGTCACCATAGATCTTATGTTTGCAGTAGTACTTGTTATTTCGGCTATGATAGGTGCACTTATGATCATGCCAAATATATCCCACGAGGATAGGGACTGGCGTATCAAACAGTATATGACGGCCACAAGGGCGACGGATAATTTAGTGCAGAATGTGGGAGAACCGGGGTGGGAAGTTGAATGGAATTCAACAAACTACTCAAACGTTACGAATATAGGTTTGATCTATAGTGCTGGCGATCAGGACACGGCACATAAAGTACTTGATGAGGAAAAAGTCAAGGCTTTTATGGGATCTGGCTATAATTCCAGTGAGATCGATGTTAAATGGTGGGAATTCCCTGATTCTAGTACGCCAATGGCCGAGCGTGAGAACGCCACCAGGGCGCTGGGTCTCACAGGTTACGATTTTTATATGCAAATACATCCGGTCGGACAACAACTATTCAATTCGACACCTCTTGAAACAAATCTCAGCAACGTGAAAGAGACCCGTCTCAATACTGTATCAGTGGTGGACAGGTATGTTTACATAAAGGATTCTGCAGGAGAATATCTGAAATCTAATAATAAAGTGATTCATTACAGAATAAACATGTGGGTGTGGTAGCATGCGGAAATTTGATGATGAAACAGGGCAGTTGATATTGATAGCATGTGTAACTGTAGTGCTTGCAATCGTGCTGATAACATCGTATGAGTATTCAACACTCAGTACCGGCGAGGAGTCCATCAACCGGGAGAATATGGACTCAACTTATTACTACCAGGATGTCAGGGAACGATATATTAATATCTACAATGATCCGGAATATTTGGATTACACCAAACCAAATAATCTCACAGTGTTTGAAAATGAAATGAAAGACCTTGCTATTTTGCATGGTTATAGTATAGATTTTATACACAATGGCTCAAAGACCACTATTGTGTTTGTGGATAAAGATATTAAAATTGAAGAAGAATTGCCAGAGATGTGAATTATGTCATCAAAACTTTCCGAAAACGAGCACGGCTTGACCTATACACTTGAGGCTATATTGGGTGCTATCCTAATTATCAGTACAGTCCTGTTCTTTTCAAACAGCCTGCCTTACGTGGCGCAGAAAACAGGTGAACATTCTAAGGTGCAGTTGATGAACATAGGCAGGGATAATCTTGACCTGATAGAAGTAACACCAGTTGTAGATATTAGTCCTGGATATTGGGCTGGTCTTGGGCTGATTTATAGGAATTATACCCTGGTGGCAGATAAGAAATTTGTGGAACCAGGGGAAAATGTCACATTTACAGTATATACATTGGGTTATACTGAGATACTATACCATAATCTTTCACTTAAAAGGTCAGTTCTGGGATTAGATACTGAAACAGATATAGGAACCATAAATGGAACGATGGTAACTAATTTTTCTTCTGTTGGTGAATATAATGTAAGAGCAATTGACGACGATGAATTAACGTGGTCAAATTATGTTACAATTAAAGTTGGCCATTATTTTTTGGATACTGATATAAGTGGAATATCTGCTGCTGGTGATAAGAATGTAAGTGGGGTTGTATACGATTCAAACGATTCGGGAGTACCCGGTTTGGAAATAGAAATTTTGAAATATGACTATGATATATTAGTATCTCCTGTAAATATTACTGAATATGGGATAATTGTTGACGATTGTGAAGATTCAAGTTTGTGGACCTCATCAGGCATTTTAGACTTGAATAGTACTAATGTTAGTAATATTAATGAAAGTCATTCAATATCTGTATCTGTAAATAGTGGCTCAAGTTTTTGGCTTAAAAAAACTATAAGCACTACATATAATTTTGATCAGAATGATATTCTATCATTTTACTTTTTTTCAATAAATAACAATGTAACGATTGATGTGGAGTTGTCCAACAGTAGTGATAGTGTCACTGGTAAACTTACCTGGAATAATACAAATTCCTTAAGCCCGGGGTGGAATAAAATAAATGCAATATTGAAATATCCTGATGAAATTGAAGGCAACATAACAGTTGAAGATGCTGATACAATTGAAATAAAGGTTTCAAATATCACCAATAGTGAATATTATTTATTCGACAATTTTATTGCAGGCGAAGGGCGATTTTCGTTTGTCTGGCCTCCTGATCTTACAACAAAGGCAGCATCATACTATATACAAGCAATAGACTTAGCTGGGAATACATCTAATAGACATAGAATGATTTTATCGGATGATGGTTTGATTGTTAGCGATAAGTATGTTATTTATGAAGGGGATTCAACACTTATTACATTAACTCCAGGAGGGAATATAAAAAAATTAGGTACTGATTTCAATATTAATCAGGAGAAATATGGCCCTAATTACGATAGTAATAAAATATCGATATCAGAACCATTTAATGGCGATCTAAATGTAAAATTAACAGCCAATACATCAGGAGATTATTATATATTTTGTGGAAATGTGGGTATGGGTAATACGGACCCAGCAGCAGCGGCAAAGACCAACACAATCCTAATAAAGGTACTACCCATCGATGGCAAAAATACTCTTTACCGCGATTCTAATTGTGGTGGTATCAATATCACACAGCTCAACGATTACATGCGCCTCAACATGCCGCCTTATGTAAATTATAATCTGTACCTGATCAATCCGGACGGCACTTTATGTGACGATTGTCCGGAATTTGAAGAGATGATCAATGGCTATCCCACAGGAGAAGCAGTGACCGTAAATAAACTCATCCACCTCAACCAGGGTAGTGGACTTGGATTCATGAGGGAACTTCGAATGGTGCTGTGGTATAAGTAAAATTGAAAACATTTCTTTTACACAATTGAAATTTATATCTAATGCAAAACTCGGATATAATAATATTTAAGGAAGCTAAAATCTACAATTAAACCGCATGAATTATTCAGATCATCCGAGAATACGTCTAAGGGATTTTATTGTCACCAGGGACGGATGGATATTCTCATCAGCCGATTACCATCATCCCGATGGTGTCAGGGGCGTGCTTCGCTATGTACCGGACCCCAAGGGCGAACGTACAGACGGCACCCGGAATTACCGGAAATACGATTTTGACGAGGCATATGATTACATGGACATCCACAAGCCAGAGTGGGTACAGGATGTCCATATCATACCCTGGGACCAGGTCGAACGTGTATTGAGCCCCCCGAAGCGACTGGCAGAGATATGGCGCCTTGACCCAAGGACTGAAGAGATAACCAGGACCCTGCTTAAGGCCGGGATTCCCATGAACAGTATAGGAGTAACAGGGTCATTCCTGCCAGGGCTGCAGATAAGTGGTTCCGACATTGATCTTGTGGTATACGGTCCACAGTGGTTCAGGGCCAGGGATATAATAGCAAGGGCAAAGGACGATCCCCACAGCAGCATCGAGCACCTGGACGAGGGAATGTGGGAGCGTATCTATAATAAGCGAATTCCTGAGATCGATTTTGAGGAGTTCAAACTCCATGAGATGAGAAAAGGTAACAGGGGAATGGTTGGAGATACATATTTCGACCTGCTCTTTGTCAGGGACTGGGACCAGGTCAGTAAACCACTGGGCAGGGGCACTGACCTGGGTCATGAGACCATAGAGGCAGTGGTAACGGATTCGGAACTGGCTTTTGACAGCCCTTCGGTCTATAAGGTGGACCATCCAGAGATCGGGTATGTGTTATCCTACACCCATACCTATGCCGGGCAGGCACTTGCAGGCGAGACAATAGAGGCCAGGGGCATGGTGGAAGAGGTGAATGGCCAGAGGCGGCTGGTTGTGGGTACAAGCAGGGAACCAAAAGGTGAATGGATCCGCTCGCTGACCCTGCTTGGGTCTTCTGGTAAATAGTAGTAAACTGAACTGTATCCTCAAAAAGAAGTGACCTTTTAATTTATTCTGGATAAATGGATCGTGGCAAAAAATATTCACCGCAGAGGACACAGAAGGTAAATCAGGTGCAAGCTCTCTGTTTCTCTGTGGTTGAATTATAATTGTCTGAAAATCAAAGTGTTAAGATATTAGTATCGATGATTTCTAGTGAAGTCACATGATATGTAATGAATATAATGTTCTTGATCGTACTCTCGTATTGCCACATCAAAAATAAGATCAGAAGCTGCGAAAAAACTACACCGTTCGTATCTTTTGTTCAAATTCTGTAATGGTCCTGCTCGTAGCTGCCAATTTCAAAAGTTAATTCAGCCTGGACTTGTTCCTGATATGATGGATCATATCAACCATATTAGCGGAAATGTTTCCAAATCTGACTGATAACACAGAAATGATGCTTTCTTCCATTCCCTTTTCCATTCCTTCTTTTTTTCCTTTCTCAATTCCTTCATTGAGAATATCCTGATATATTACTGATTCTTGCATTATCTCCAACTTCATCAAGCTTTTAACTAATTCCTTCGGGTATCTCAATCCTGCCAGTACGCCGGTGCATACAGACATATCATCTTTTATATCGGCGTTCTGTACCTTATCTGGAGTACATAATGTCAAACATTATGCATAATAAAAAAATCGACATATCGTATAATCGAAAAACAGCCATTTCATTTATTTGGAGTAGATTCTACCAGATCATCAATAACACAAGATATGTCCTTCATTATCTCGTCATAGTTGTCATAGATCTCTTCGATTATAAGAGAATCATAGGCATGAACTATAGCATTTCTCAACCCATTTAACCTTCTCAGTTTTTCAAATGTGTCTTCCTGAATAACTCTTTCTTTAAGAAGGGATTCAAACATATCGTAATCGTCAATATATTCCATTTCAGATATCTTTGTACCAACCAATATCGCCATATCCACAGTTGCCTCTATACTGACATGTATCGCATAAAGGATTGACATTTGCAGGGTTTCATTATTTGCAAAGATTTCGAGATCATCTGGCTTATTTATTCTCAGGTATTTGAGTTTTTCCAGAATATATTCAGCTTTCCTATGGATTTTTTCATAACTCGCCGGCAACACCTTTAATTTCTCCAATAATTTCAATAAGAGGCTTCTTTTTGAAACTCAATAATTTATAGGGCTCTAAATACTCTTCCAGAATGTTTTCATCTTTAGAGTATACAGTAATGTGGTTTTTTGCAATTTCAGATTTTAGATATTCGTCGCAATTCTCGAATATTACCACATCATACACATCCATCCGGATTTTTGGATAGACCTCATGATAGAGGAGGCTTTTTTGCAATTTCGAAGATTTTTTTAGCACAATGCATACATCGATGTCTGAGATTGATGTGGAGTAATTCTTGACACGAGAACCGAATATCAGGATTCCAGAGAACCGATTTCGAAAAATACTGAAATCACGTCTCACTTTTTCAATAAGTTCACGTTTACTATATATTCCCAATTTCAACATGTTAATCCCCTTTACTATTCAGTCTCTGTTATATCATATAAAATATGCTGCCTGTATGAACTTAAGCCGGACAGCCGAAGACCATGATAAAGATCAACCTTTTGCAGCTTATCTTAATGGCAGTACTGATCTATCCCTTAACCCCCGGATACGGGATCCCCGGAACAGGTATAGCTGCAGCAGTCCCGTTTGCACTCGTGCTGGTACTTTAAATCGGCCTGGGTGAGGTATCGTATTCTGTTTTTATCTGGTTGACGCAGAAAGAATAGATAAGGAAGATCAGGCGGTTAATTGGTGGCGGAAGATGCAGAATATTAAAAAAAAAGAGGCAGGTTTCAAAGGCATCGCGGTCAGGCTCTGGCTTTTATCCCACTATTTTTTTCTTACAGCAGCGCCAGCCCAAGGAAATTGGCAGCACCACCTACCACAATAGACAGCACAATAGTGAATCCTGAGATAAGCACCATATTGCGCCATCCAAGTTCCTTACCGATCACTGCTATGGTAGCAACGCAGGGAACATAGATGGTTGCTACCAGTGCGAATACATATATCTGCAGGGGCGTCATCACATCAATGAACACAGCCGTACCAGCCAGCACTGCCAGTATCTCAAGTGCCATCTCCTTACGCAGGATGCCAAATATGAATGCCGTTGCAGCAAATGCCGGCAGTCCCAGGAATCCTACAAATACAGGTCTTAACATGTCCTCGAACACTGCGAGCATGCCCAGCTCATCAACCACGCCCAGAATACTGCTGCCCACTATCAGTATAGGGAAAGCCACATAAACGAACCCCTTCATCCTGAACCAGGTCTTTTTCACTATCACCTGCACATCAGGGTACCGCAGTGGCGGCATTTCCATGATAAAGCCCATTTGCTCCCCAGGCAGCCCTTTACCCAGCATCCACCCAGTCAGCAGTATGATCACCAGTTCGATGAAATAGATGGACATAGCGGCCCAGAATCCAACAAAGACACCCACAAGCCCCATGATTATTACCGTCCGCGCAGAACAGGGCGTCAGTGCGACCATGGTTATAGTGATGATGCGCTCCCTGTGAGTGTTAAGGGTGCGGGCCGCAATAATGGCAGGGACATTGCACCCGTATCCAAGCAGCATGGGGATGATAGCGCGGCCGTGCAGTCCCAACCTGTGCATGTACCGGTCCAGCAGGAATGCTGCCCTTGGCAGGTATCCCGTATCCTCCATCACCGACAGGAAGATGTAGAACGTGCCTATAAAGGGTATTACAATAGCAAGCCCCGCTTCCATGCCCAGCAGTCCGAAGATTATAGCGCTCACAACCAGCGGGTGTACCCCGCTCAATGCCAAAGATACCGGAGTTATCAGGTAT
>Ga0255424_1089_pt1 | contig 22595 bp, 26 predicted proteins | sample ANMaggSeSYBR02F3_FD_182670 | JGI IMG/M metagenome (GOLD analysis project Ga0255424, IMG submission 182670) | Sediment cell enrichment communities from methane seep in Santa Monica Basin, California, United Staets - ANME aggregate JGI... | ecosystem: Environmental > Aquatic > Marine > Cold seeps >... | reverse complement strand
ATTTCAGGTGTATATCTCTTTTTACTGAAAGTTACCCTAAAAGCAATACCAGGCTCGCTCCAATTCAGTTCTATTTCCGGGTATTTTTTCAGCTCATCGGAAATAATTTTTAGTCCGTTTCCCCATTGTTCAATAATGCCCAGCTTTTTAAATGTGGCAGCAATCAATTTATTGCGAATTTCCGACTGTCCGGCTTCCATCAGATCAAAGTCCACCGAAGGCATCAGTTTCCCAGGGCTTGTAACTTCTATCCTATCATCAAAAACAGCTATTTTAATATCTTTACCTGAAAGTGCATAATCTCTATGAACAATGGCATTGCGCACCACTTCACGAATAGCATCGATTGGATATTCCCAGCGATCAATACGATAAACTCCATCATATCCCTCAGTTCCCTGTGAAATATGCCGCATGATAAACTGGAAAGCTATTTCGGCTTGCTGTGCTGTATTTATATCAATAGTTTTTCTATCGATAAAATTGCCTGGTGTTGTCCCTTTAAAACGGGCACATTCTATTTTGGCATAAGGAAATAATTTATATCTTAGCGAATCGTCGGAAAGTAAGATCAGGGCAGAAGTTGGATATTTATCTCCGTTAATCTCCTCATAAAGGTGAAGTTTCGATAAAATCTTAAAGCTTAATTCTTCACCAGTTCTTTCTTCAAAAAAGAGTTTGAAACTTTCAATATCAATTTCATGAAGCGTTTTTTCAAAAATGATTTTACTGTCGAAAGATTTATTTGCACTTTTCCTTTCCAATTCGGCAATAATTTCTTCAGATGCCAGCCGATTGGACGAACCAACTCTTATGTATGTACCGTTTTCTTTCCTTTTTGATTTCAGGAAATAGGGCGGGTTGTTCCCCTTGAAGATGTTGATTCGCAGGATTGCTTTTTTGTCCACTGTTATAATTGTAAATTCAGGTAAAATAACAGGGGCACATTGGTCGAAGATCATACTGCTGATCTGTTCTTCCAGCTGTATTATTGTATCCGGATCCAATCCGACATATTCACTTGGTTCATCTTTTACACCAAGGTATATTTCACCGCCTGCATCGTTAGAAAAGGCAATAACCGTTTTAGCCAGATTAGAGCCAATGGGGAGCTGTTCCTTTAATTCCAGTCTTCTGCCTTCCGGTTGTTTTATAATCTCCTTAATGTTCATCTTTTAAACTCACCCTTGCAAGGTTCTCCAATATCTTCCGATTCAGTTTCTCTTCCTCCACCAACTGTCCCTCAAACTCCGCTTTCAGCCTGGTAAACCGCTCATTAAAATCAAAATCATCCTCTTCCACAGCCAGCCCCACATAACGCCCCGGAGTCAGCACACAATCCAGCTCGCGCACCCGTTCAATAGAAGCAGAATTGCAAAACCCCTTCACATCCTCATAATCCCCATCCGGATTACGCCAGTTGTGATAAGTATCAGCAATCGTCTGTATATCCTCATCTGAAAATTCGAGGGTTCGCCGGTTTATCAGATGCCCCATATTACGCGCATCAATGAAAAGAATCTCATCCGTGCGGTTCCTGTATTTTCCATTGGCTTTGTTCCTGCTCAAAAACCATAGGCTGGCTGGGATCTGTGTGTTTAAGAACAACTTTGGCGGAAGATTGACTATACAATCAACCAACCTATCTTCAACCAAATTCTTCCTGATCACGCCTTCACCCGAACTCTTGGACGTGAGTGAACCTTTCGCCAGCACAAATCCGGCAATACCACTTGGAGCAAGGTGATAAATGAAGTGCTGTATCCATGCGTAATTCGCATTGCCGGACGGCGGAACATCATATTTCCACCTACCATCCTTACGCAGCAGGTCTTGGCTCCAGTCACTGTCATTGAACGGAGGATTGGCAATAACATAATCAGCTTTCAGGTCTTTGTGAGCATCGTTTAAGAAGGAGCCTTCGTTATTCCATTTCACCTGGGAACTGTCAATGCCCCTGATAGCAAGATTCATTTTACACAAACGCCAGGTGGTCTGGTTGCTCTCCTGCCCGTAAATCGATATGTCATCCAGCTTTCCCTGATGTTTGGCAACGAATTTTTCCGATTGTACAAACATGCCGCCTGAACCGCAACATGGGTCAAATACCCGGCCCCAATAGGGTTCAAGCATTTCTACCAGCAACTGGACAACGCTTTTTGGAGTATAGAACTGCCCTCTCTTCTTTCCTTCTGCAAGGGCAAACTCTCCAAGGAAATACTCGAAAACATGACCAAGAACATCAGCACTTCAGGCTTTCGCACCTGCAATGGCAATATTGCCAACCAGATCGATCAAACCGCCAAGACTTGTCGGGTCGAGATTGCCTCTTGCAAAGACTTTTGGCAGAACCCCTTTAAGCGAGGGATTCTCCTTTTCGATGGCATCCATGGCGTTATCTACATACTTACCGATTTCAGGTTGTCTGGCTTCTGATTGAAGATATGACCAGCGGGCCTCCAGAGGAACAAAAAAGACATTCTCGGCTTTGTATTCGTCTCTGTCTTCCGGATCAGCTCCGGCGTAATCACCCTCTCCTTTCTGCAATTTACTGTATAATTCCTCAAAAGCATCTGAGATGTACCTGAGAAAAATCAATCCCATGACTATATGCTTGTATTCGGCAGCGTCAATATTCTTTCTGAGTTTGTCCGCCGCTTTCCACAATTGTTTCTCAAGAGATTCTTCTTGAGTTTTATGGTTGCTTTTGACCATTTTTATCTAATCCTTCCCGATTATTAACTAAGCTTTCATTCTTTGTAACTATTCAGCCTTCCTTAAGACCGGATGCCGATGACGAAAATCAGCTTATTTGTGTCTATGGCGATACATTTTTTAGTTTTTAATACTGAGTCTACGTTCATCGATTCCAAAGGCATTTGACAATTGTGTGCAATTATCTATTTGTAGACTATTCAGTCTACCGATAACGTTTATGTATGGCTGAATAGTTACCATTCTTTTTCATACGTTACCTTTATTTCCTTTAATACTTCCTTTATTGTCCTTTGAGCACAGAATGTAAATTCTAAGTCATCTATACCCTCAAACCTAAGTTACGAAGCCTGTAATAAGCCTCAACCCCTCTATTTCCCATCTTCTCCTGCAGTACATTCACCTACAATATACCTCCCACATCCAATATCCACAACCCCACCGAATTAAACCCAACAATCATGATTGGTAACAATGTCAATCGCGTGCAGTCAAGAATTAACTATTCCGGATTGTGCATTGGTGTCCGCATCAGTCTTACACTGATGGTTGTTGCCGTCACCGAGTTCCATGTGTCATCGGTTAAGAGTAATATTGTTATAGAACACGGATTGCACGGATGACACGGATCCGCGCGGATACGAAAATAAATCCGTGAAAATCCGTCAGATCCATGTCGTCCGTGTTCGATTTAAATTAAATTGTAGAATCGTATGAAATTATTGGCCTTTTGGAAAATAATACATACCGACTCTGTCAAACGCCTTAACCGATGACCAATGCACCGAGTTCTTACCAATAGGTCAAATGGCAATCACTATAATTGAGCCAATAAAAATCCTTAACCGATGACACATGCTCCCTCTTCACAATGCTGACATCTATCCCCATAAACGAGGAGGGGCATGGTTTGATTGTTTTTAGGTTGGTGCGGTGGTTCTTCCTGTAGGGGATTTTTTTGGATTGTATGACCGTTATTTTACTTCGAGCATACCAACATCAATTCTGGCTGAACAAGCTTGAGTTATCTACCTGATAAACCCACCCATGATCTCAATCACCTCATCAATATCCTCTGCCGCATTTATCTTAGTCCGCAACAGCCTTCCCCCCTCCATCCCCCTGGTGAACCACTTGGCATGAAGCTTAATGCCTCCATAATCAAGTTTGTCATATTTCCCGGCCAGTTCCATATATTCAAAAAAGTCATCCATCTGTTCATTGACATCCTGTACCCCGAGAAACTCTCCAGTTTCAAGATAATGACCTATCCGCCTGAAAATATACGGATTCCCAATAGCAGCCCGTCCGATCATAATACCATCACAGTTGGTTTGCTCAAGCACGGTCTGTGCCGCTACCTCATCAACAATATCACCATTGGCTATCACCGGGATTGACAATTCTTTCCTGACTGCCCCGATCACATCCCAATCTGCCTTGTGTGCATAATTCTGGTGCTGTGTCCGGGCATGTACCGTTATTGCACAGGCACCCGCATCTTCCAGCATCCGCACCACCTTAAGTGTCCGCTCAACATCGTCATACACTCTTAATTTAGCAGTGACCGGAACATTTACAGCATCAGAGACCTGCTCTACAATATCAGCCATCAACTGCGGATCATTCATCAGGGCCGCACCGCAACCCTTTTTGACTATATGCCCGGCAGGGCATCCAAAGTTAATATCTATCAGGTCAGGACCGTGCTGCTCTTCAACGAGCCGGGCAGCCCGGTTCAGCCCTTCGGCAGATGACCCTGAAAGCTGGATACCAAGAGGCTGCTCATCCTTACATGAAGCAAGCCTTGAAATGGTCTTCCTGCTATGATATATCACACCATCGGCATCGACCATTTCGGTATACACAAGCGCAGCGCTGTACTTTTTACAGAGCAAGCGGAAGGGCAGGTTGGTCACATCTGCCATGGGTGCGAGTAGAATATTACCATGGAGTTTCAGGGGGCCGATCTGCATGGACCCATCAATGAAAGCGTGATATAAATAGGAATCGGGTAATGTATATCAGAAAAACAGAGAATGGAGGCGTCTTACATTATTTCCATACTCTTGTCCAGCCACCGGGCAGACCGCCCCATACTGCAGCTTGACTTTGCCATTTTAAAATCAAGAAATATCTCTGAGTATAGGTTTATTCTGCAAGTTCAACAACATATTCATCTCTTTTGGACCAAGGCACAGGTTCAATTCCATACTGATGGAGAGCACTTTCAATATCAGGATTTATTTTAAACTCGGTGTCATTTAAAATTCCATAAGTAGTAGATTTCATAGGTCTGACTCTCTTTGTGTCTTCCCACGAAAACATTAACATTGTTATACTCTGACGGTCTGGACGATTTACAACTTTAATAATCCTCTCAGGTCGTTTTAGAGATGCAGGGATTACAAAATCAAAGGATTGGTCATAACCACTTTTTCCAGTAAATTTGACTGATGGAGTGAATCTAATTTCATGGAGTCTAAGGAATATTTCTACATCTTCTTTAAAAACATTTGCTACCATTGATGAAGCCATTACGAACATATCGTTTACAGTAAGCATTGCTTGAATAATATTATGTTTCTTTTGAGGGAAGTTATCAGCATTTGCTTCAATAATAATTTCATCACCTTGAAGGCGTGCACTAAAACCATTTAATATTGAGTCCATTACTTGTTTTCTTTTCTCTGTTGTGATATCAAAACCACTGAGTTTAAGGTCGCTAATTGTATACCCATCATCTGTGATAATCAGTTTATTGCCATCTTTTTTCACATATATTTGTAAAAAATCATTATGACGGTCAACAAATGGTGTAATAATCTCGCAGATTCCATCTATTTCCGTTACAATGAATTTTTGCTTTAGCCATTCACTGTATTGTTCAACTAGGTCCTGGCATTCATTAAAGCTCATTTAGTGTCTGGCTCCAGTATACGTTAGGCGGTTCAACAATATTACAATAACGGAAGAAGTCCTGCAAAGTCTTGTAAGGAAAATCAATTCGATTGAATTCATTATTGGGTGCTGGAATTGCCCATTTATCCATGAAACCCTCCACATATAAATGTAAATGTGGACATTCAATGACTTTTCCGTTAAAAGGCTCTAAAATGGAAAGAGGGACGTTTACTACTTCTGGGTTTGAGTGAGGTGGTCCGTCAACATCAAGGCGAATAAGAATAATCATCTGTTGATATCGTTCTTGATATGTACATTTTGAAAGTCGGATGCTACCTCTGTTAACATCTAACAAGAAATTTTCCTGTTCATCCTGAGATATAATTGGAATTGTTAAAATGTTCCCTGGATACGGAAAACTATAATCTTCATCGCTGTTACTTTTTTTTGGAAGATTAATGAGGGCATTTGCTTCGCTTTGAGTCAACATTTTTATTTACCATTAACGTACTACCATTTTTACATAGTCTCTACATTATATCTTCTTTTATTTTCTAATATTGTGACCTTTATTTTATCTTTGTATTTTAAGTTTGGACGGATGTCATACCGTTTTTTCAATTCTGGTATTCTTCCATCTTTGAATTTATGAGTGAAAATAGTACCAGCGTCTGTTTCAATTATAATCTGTTCAATCACTATAAATTATGAAAAAGCCATATTGTATAGCCAACAAAAATAACAGCAGCGAAATTCACACGTTTTTATGCCGCTGCAAAATCCCTACAGCCATATCCATACAGCTCTTAAGTATCTCCTGGACATCTCCCCCATCCACATCCAGCCCTGCGGCACCATCATGTCCCCCGCCCGTACCGCCATAAACCTTACTAACATCATGCATGATCTGGCCCATGTTCACACCATCCTCAATAGCAGTGCGTCTTGCCCTGCCACTGATCCTGATAACACCATCCCTTTCGGCACCAACGAAAGACACATCTGCACCGATATGGGTCAATATACCCGCCGCAGTACCGCCGAAAGAACTTATAGTACTAATAGCAATGATATGTTCACCTACCCGCTGGATCTGCGCCCTCATAGCCGATTTCAGGACAGCGATCCTCATACTGATATCCTGGGGCGTGGAAGCCAATATATCCACCACTTCCCCATATTCCACTCCACTGGTCTCGATAATCTCTGCCAGTGTCCTGAATGACTGGGGTGAAGCATACTTAAAATTACCAGTATCAGTGATAATACCTGTAATCAGGGACATGGCAGACTTCCTCATGACAGGAGCATCCATACTCTTGATTATTTCAAACACAATTTCTGCAGTAGAACTGGCACACCTATGTATATAAAATTCAGCATCATCCTTTATTGAACATGTAGAATGATGGTCCACTACAGCATATTTTGTTAACTTAGTATCATTAAGCTGCGCCTGTGTACTTGTATCCACAACTACAGTAAAATCATAATTTGAAGGATCAGGATCTGCAACCACATTGATTTCAAGTGCATTGATCAACATGTTAGCCACACGGTTGCATCCATCCACCACTCCAACGACTCCCCCTATAGCTTCAGCTAACGTATAGGCACTTCCTACTGCATCCGGGTCTGCATTCCGGTGACAGAGAAATAGGATATTTGAATAATCCAGGAGCCGGTTATAAAAACCGAACTCATCGACTTCCATGGTCTGATACCTAAAAAAGCTGAAATTTATTCAGCATGCATTCCTGGTGAACCCACAGACGTCTTTAATTGTTCCTGTAATTGTGTAAATCTCTTATGGATACGTTCTTCCTGCCTGACAACTGTCTTAAGTCTAAGATCAAGGGTTTCTTTCTTTTCCTTTAAATCCTCGACAACATTGCCTTTCTCGGCCTTTATCATCAAATTGCCAATATTCTTAAAAACAGTTACATCCGCATCAATTTTTCCAAGTTCATCAAGAGCCATGTCTGACTCTTTAACCATGATCTCTAACTGGTTTTTTTGTTGCGCCAAAGCCTGTGCCTGTTGCTGTACCTGCTGCAATTGGGCAAGTTGGTTCTGGACCTGTGGTGGTAATTCTCCGCTCATTAAAATTCACCTATTTCATATATCAATTTGATTTCTTTCATGCCACAATAGTACTTCTAACTTTCTATTGTCGCATTCATCTCAACCGCTATCCTTATAAGTCGCAGCCATCCGTTCAAGGCTGCCCTCATAGATACCATATCCCCTGAACATATCCTTAGAACCAGGGAGTTACCCTGTATCCCCAGTTCAGTAGCACTGCGTTGATAAGAAGATTCCAGCTCAGGCTTGAGGGACCGATACACTACCTGAACATCCCCATCCATTTCAAAAATAAACTCAGATCTAATTTCCAGACCAAACTCCCCATTATAATCCTTGGAAAGAAATAAAAAAAATGGAGAGTATCCCGTACCCTCCTGCAAATAACCTTACGTTAGACTGCTTCCACCCTTTTCACCAGGGTGGGTCTTTGTTTTATCAGTATGCGGTGTCCGCAATAAGGACATCGTATACCCATAGCCTCATAGTCGATCTCAACAAGACGCTTACAACGGGTGCAGTAATATACCATATATCAGTTCACCTGTGAATTATCTACAATGTATCGTCTGCAATATCCGTATCTGCAGTATCTATTTCCGTTTCCACTTCAGAATCCACTACTATATCTACTTCTGCATCCATTTCAACTTCTGCTTCAACATCAGTTGCAACTTCTGATACAGCATCTACTTCAGTTTCCACTTCCTCACCGTTCTCTTCAGCTTCAACAGTACCAGGTGTGATATCTTCCATTTCCTCAAAGACCATATCAGGTTCCGTTGCCCTCTTGACAGACCTTGCTGCAACAAGCCCTACAGATGTCTTAGGTACATATGTACCGCCTGCAAAGGTATAATCACATTTCTTACAGTTCCAGATACCAGTATCGGTACGGCGGATTGCAATAATACCGCACCGGGGGCATTTATATCCCTGTCTCATACGTTCTTCAATATCGGCAACCAATTTCCGGTTCTTCCTACCGTAACGGACCCCGAACCTGCCTGCTGACCGGGTCTTGTGACCTTTACGGGTATATTTTTTCGCCATAATCCTAAATCTCCAGGAATTTTTCTCTTATATCCTGTGCCTTCTTACAGGCCACTTCTACTATGTGGTTGATCTGGTCAGGTGATAACGACCCATTGCCGCTCTTCTGCATGCCGGCAATTGCGCCTTCCTGATTGGATATCACAGTTAACTTGGTGTTTGCGACCCTTTCTTCTTCAAGGGATGGGTCAAATACAATTCCGCCGCCTATATCCACGGCAGTTACAGATACCGGTATATCTCTTATTGGCAGCGGTGCATCTTCACCCAGTCCATAACGCTCTGCCGGTATTGTGGCTGTAAGCAATGCAGCTATCGAACCAAGTGCAGCAGCATCCATTATATTACCGCCGTCATCCAGCACATGAATGTCGATGAAAATCATCCAGACCTTTTCGCCCTCAATAATGCACATCTTCTTTAAATCTATCGCGCCGGATTCCCTGATGCCTCGATCAGTCACCCTGGCAAGTTCTACGGCTTTCTCCCGGGGCGGACCTGATTCGAATTCAGGGGATGCAAGGGGTATGAGTTCCAGGCTGGTAATTATCACGCCTACATCAGGTGTATCAGGGAATGGCGTGCCCGGGCTGATCTTTACACCGGCAATTATTTTAGTATCGCCAATTTCCACACGGGCCGAACCTTCTGCCTTTTCTATTACACCGGTTTCAATCTTGATCTCCCTGGTTTCGTCGAACGCCCGACCGTCTGCACGCTTACCCTTAAGCATCAGATTATACAGTTGGTCCTTCTGGATAATTGAAACAATATCTTTATTCATTGGAAGTCTCCTCCTCACTCTCATCCATTTGACCGTAAGTCTCATCAGCGTTTTTCCCAGTCTCAGGAACCTCTTCGCCGGAATCCTCCAACTCCTCTACATCTCCTGTCTTGACGGTATCTTCAGTTTCTTCAGTATCTCCAGTTGCTTTGGTATCTCCGGGTTCTTTTGTATCGTCAGTTTCTTTAGTAACTCCGATTTCGTTGGTATCGTCAATTTTTTCGGTTTCTTCAGTATCTTCTGTTACATCGACAGGAGTTACGTCTTCAGGTTCCTCTGGTGCATCTTTCTTGACATCTTCTGCAGTAGTGGCCTCAGTTACTACCTCTGTTTTCTTAGAATAATAATCAATCAGTGCTTTTCTTTGCAGCTCATATACCTGCCTGCACCCTTCCTGTGCCATTTCCAGGCCTTGCTTGAACTCCTCTGGGGTCAGGTGGCCGTCCATCTGGAGCAGGGTGATCTTACCATCAGGCGTCATTGCTATAGGCACATCTGCCTGGCCGTAATTGTCCTCATTCTTGTTAAGGTCCAGGACAAGAGTATCATCGACCTTCCCTACAGCACACGCAGAAACCAATGACCTCATCGGAATTCCTGCATCTGCCAGAGCAACGGATGCCGCATTAAGGGCTGCTGTCCTTGTGCCTGCATCTGCCTGCAGGACCTCCACAAAAATATCTATTGCGGATTTTGGAAAATATTCAGTGAATATCTGGTTCTCAAGAGCTTCACGGCTTACCTTTGAAACTTCAATACTACGTCGGTCAGGCCCGGGACGCTTGCGGTCCTCTACTGAAAAGGAAGCCATATTATACTTATACCTTACAATAGCCCTGTTGGATTTCTGCTGGTGCCTAGGGTGTACTTCCCTTGGACCGTAAACTGCTGCCATCACCTTATTTTTACCGAATTCAAGATAACACGAACCATCAGCCCGACTCAATACGCCGACCTCGATTTTAACATCTCTTATCTCGTTGGCCCGCCTTCCGTCAGAACGAATGCCATTTTCATCTATGAACTTTTCTGGTTTGTCTGTCATTTACAATTCCTCTCTTTCCTCTCTCAACTCAATAAATCAGTCCAGTAGTTCATCCAAAATCTCCGAAACTTCTGGTTTTGCTGTTTCGAGTTCTTTTTCAACATTTCCTTTCAGGAAACCACTTATCCGATCAGTGAGTCCATCAATATGAGCTTCATTTTCAATAATCTGTATCGCTTCTATAGCCTTATCAATATCACGGTCCTTGCCGGTTATCCAGATAACTCCGTTCTGGCCCACAACGATGTTGCAGTTAGTCTCCTTTTTCAACATAGATATCATGGATCCATTTCTGCCGATCATCCTTGGCACTTTTACTGCTGAGACCAGGACAATACTTCCACTGGTTATGGGTTTTAACCTATTGTTCCTCATTGTCAGTTCTACCTTCATGGAACGTGAAACATTCTTAACCATAACGAGCACGGATGAACCAACATCCAGGTGTTTAACCATGTCAGAGGAATCAATACGTCTTGGATATTCAGATACATTAAGCAGTCCTTCATATGGTGATTTGATATCCATTATCCAGTTCGAGAAAGTAATCTCGCTCACAGTGCCCACGATCAAATCCCCGCCCTGCGGAATATATTTCCCTGATAAAGAAACAACCCGTATCTTCTCCTTTTCACTTGCAAGTCCGTAAAGATTTGAATAAACCTTTCCTTCACTCACATAGGTGCCGTCTCCTGCTTTCTTAACATCGTCAGAAAGAAAATCACCTGGCACCACAATGTGCTTATCCATTTTTCATAACCTCGACCTGATAATCTTGTAATAATTCCAATTTCATTTCAGGATCTTTATCTCTGCGTTTCCTTTGGTCAGGTGATTAACCAGACCGAACAGATCGTCCTGCAAACCTGCAGGTATTGTGACAACGCCAATCCATGAACCATCCTTTTGCCATTCTTCTTTTGTGAGTGTGCCGAATTTAGATATAGGACCATAAGCTTTCGGGGCATAATCCATACCAATCTTTATTGCGATACTGATCTCTTCAAAACGTATGGGGATTACGGGACGTATCGCCTTCATCACGATATTTATCTGATCATCCACACTCTTCATGGCATCAATATGCACACCCGCCTCTTCCATGGCATGTTCGATCCTTGCAGGCGGATGCGGGGTCTTGGTCTGGGGATTAATGGCATTGGCAGCGATCATGCTGATTATCTGGCGTTTTTTATCCTCAAGTATCTTTTTCCGCTGCTCTGTTGTCAGGTGTATCTCACCATGCATGATGATCTGCCTGGCAATTTCAAATACATCCTGTGTCTTGAATGTATTATCAATATCCTTTTCTGCAGGACGGTCGCCATTGCTGGCATTTTCAAAAACGTCTTCAACTGCCAGTACCTTTTCCATGTCTATCTCTTCATCCCTTTTCATGGAAAAAGCTGCATCCGGGTCTACATATACCTCGAACTGCTTCCCACCTTTCTTAAGCCTGGCAATTACGGCATTATCCAGCGTAACCATGATCAAACCAACAATTTGTATTGAGATCGTTATTCTTCCCCGGTCTCTTCTCCGGTCATCTCTTCACTTTCAGCATCTTCTTCAGTTCCGGTTTCTTCTTCCTCTGAATGGGCTTCCATTATCACATTGACATAATCGGCAACTTCTTCGGAACTGAGTTTCTTGAACTGCTTGTTCTCAAGTTCAACCACACCTACCTCGATGGTAGAAGCATCAAACTTGCCCTCTGTTGTACTGTAAAGAGCTTCCAGGCCCAGTAAGATAGCATCCGTTAGTTTGATGTCATCGGTATACTTCTCTTCAAAAACCTCCATCACCTCAGCCCGGCCTGCACCTATTCCGGTAGCTTTGTATTCAAGCAGGGCACCACTGGGGTCTGTCTCAAAAAGCCTTGCAGCAGAGTCTTCCACACCGGCGATCAATAATGCCGTGCCAAATGGCCTGACGCCGCCGTATTGGGTATAAGTCTGCTTGAAATCGCAGATCTTCTTGGCAAGGACATCCACGCCAATGGGCTCATCATATGATACTTTATTGATCTGGGACTCTACCCGCGCCCTGTCGATCAGTGCCCTGGCATCGGCCACAAGACCAGATGTGGCTGCACCAATATGATCGTCTATCTGGAATATCTTTTCAATAGATTCAGCTTCAAGTAATTTACTTGTAATTCGTTTATCTACAAGCAGCACAACGCCGTCTACTGCTTTTACTCCAATTGCCGTTGTTCCGCGTTTGACTGCTTCCCTGGCATATTCCACCTGGAACAACCTGCCGTCTGGACTGAAAACCGTTATCGCCCTATCATATCCCATTTGAGGTGCCATCTGCATTATACATCAATCTCCTTATCTTTAATGTCAAAAACCGTAATACCAAAATATCGGGTATTAGAACGATTTAGTATTTCTAAAGAATGTGGGTCCTCTGACAATAAATCAATTTCGTTAGTATTCCGGTTTACTACTTCACCGGAAATAGTCCCCACATCTATGATCATCTTACATTCTTTTATTCTTTGGGTTCTTTTTATCTCAGGTTCGGGCTCATTTATGTCTTGCGTTAGTAAATACTTTTCTGTCGCTCCCCTAACGGTTCCCGATACACCCAGCACCTTTATCCTAGTCCGCATCCCCTTTATCGTTGTCACGATTGCAAGCACGGCCCTTGTTTCCCATACCTTGTCCATCCTACACCGGATTATACCCTTGTTCTCCTCGAACGACAGGAGGCGGATCCCCATCTCACTGTTCCCTGCATCCCCAAGAAGTGTCGCTGCACAAAAGAGTATTTCATTAACAAGGTCCCGCCTTGGTATGTCCCCTTCGGATGTTACGGAAATGGCCAGATACCTGTTCGATTCTCTCAAAGTAGGGGGTAGGATCTTCATTGTACCACTTCCACTCCATCCATAATGCGGTTGTTATTCCGGTTCCTGTTAATAATAGAGCCGGGTACCGTTGATAGTGCATGTAATGCTTCTTCCCGGGTCATACCCATTAGCATTCCCAGTGCCATCATCTCCCTGGGTCCGCGCAGGTCGTAGTGTGACCTGGCATTACTGGTGATGACCATGGGTGCGTCAAATTTGCGTGCCAGCCTAGTATTCTGCCTGAGAGCACTGAGTATCCTGACCCTGCTGCCCCCCCGGTACCGTATCAGGGCATCTATATTGAAGTCAATAGCTACGCCGTTATCTGCCGCTGCTTTAGATAGTACATGGTTTAAGGGTTTACCCTGGGATGCAGGATGGGCAAGTAAGTCCACGCGTCCATCCTCTACTGCCCCGCGATTTATATCCTCATCCCCCCCGCTGACAGTGATGATATCCACTTTGTTAATTGACCTGTTTATATATTTGTTCAGTCTGGATACATTATCCGCCTGGATCTCGATTCCGGTATATATCTCAAAATCCCTGGGCGTTGGCATGGTGATGTCAGTATCACGAAACGTATTGGCAGGGTTGATCGAGGTCAGACAGATACCTGAATATCCCATATATTTTGCTTCCAGCATCATCCTTGATGGGGAGTCTGCATAGTCAGGCAGTGCATGGATGTTAAGGTCATAGAAGTCCGAACTCTTTATTATGCCCATGATCAGTCTCCCACGCCTAAAAGTGACCGGGCGATTTGTATCGCTTTTTCTGGCCTGGCCGGATAGGCTTTTATTTTTATCCGTACAAGGATGGAATCGGATTTTGCGGTAGTCATCAATTTGCCCTGATATGCTTCCTGCTTATTAAACCTGATGTACAGGGTGCAGTCATCATCCACTCGATTTTCAAGTTCGGCTGAAAGCCGGGAAATACCTGAAGGCCCCAGGTATTCCCTTATACGATCAATCACATACTGGCAGTCCTTGTTTTGCTTTAGATCTGCCTCCATCAGTATAATTTGGTTGCCGTAGTACCCTGTTGTGACAATCTCATGCACGCTGGTTGTATCTTTTTTTGCAGATTGTCCAGAAGGAGGGAGAAATAGCTTCAGGGCTGATCGAACCTTTTCCGGGTCTTCAGTGGCTTGTGCACTTGTGCGCAGATGGATATAATGAATCATTCCCGCATCTAATTTTCATTTAAAGTAAAAAAAATTGCCCGCTATGACAGATAGTTAATCTGGCAATCAGGTTTGTTTAAAACCTGGAAAAAATGATGTGAGATCAGAGACCTCACTTACCTAAATTACCGCGGGACCTTATGCTTGGCCTGGTCTTTTCAGTACCTTTGCCGCGTTTGCGCTGGCCTCTGCCCTTTGTTCCGGCGCTTGTCTTGCCCCTGAAGACCCGTCCTTTCTGGTTGGGCTGGCATAGCCAGTTCAATCTGGGGTCGTTCTTGATGACCGGATGTGCCGGGTCCACCATGATGATCTCGTACCATTTGTGCTTGCCGTCCTCGCCCACCCAGTATGAGTTAAGCACCTGCAGGTTAGGGAATTTACGTGCTGCCCGCTCTTCTGCAATACGCTGGATACTCTTGCCGCGAGTGATTTTGCTCATGCCCATACGCTTGGTCCGGCGGCCCCTGATATATCGTGATTTCCGGGCACTCCCCCGCCTGATACCTGCCCTGACCATGACTATGCCCTGTTTTGCCTTGTAGCCCAGGCTGCGTGCGCGGTCAAGTCTTGTGGGTTTGTCTATTCTCTGTACTGAGGCTTCACGTCTCCATTCCTGGAGCCTGTGCCATCTTAGTTCGTGCACATATGTTGAGTCAGGGTCCTTCCAGGCATCCCTGATATGACTATACATTGATTTTGCCATGTTTCGCTATCTCCTAATTAGTGTCCAGGTTTCACGGTTCAGCCCTTGAAGGGGCCACATTCCTGCGGGACGTATCCCGCCTATGAAACTGGCATGTTGTGAGGAGATTATAGATACGTTAATTGGTAATAAAGGTTGGGGATGGAATTTTGAGACTTTTTATTATTAACAGAAAAATAGAGAATAGAAGCGTCTCACATAATTCCCATACTCATGTCCAGCCACCGGGCCGAATGGATGAGCGAACCCATGGAGATAACATCAACTCCGGTTGAAGCATAATCCCTGATATTATCAGGCTTAATGCCGCCCGAAGCTTCCAGTATTTTGCCATAACGTGATTTCGCATCTTCAAGTGCTTTAATGCACTTCTTGATCTCTTCAGGCTGCATATTATCGAACATGATGATATCAGCACCCGCCTTTGCTGCTGATAACATTTCTCCCGCATCCGATACTTCAACTTCGATCTTTTTGGTAAAACTGGCTTCGGCCCTTGCCCGTTCAACAGCTTTTTCAATACCCATTATGGCGATATGGTTATCCTTTATCATCACAGCATCGGATAGATTGAACCTGTGGGTATCCCCACCGCCAAGCTTTACTGCCTTTTTCTCGAACTTGCGAAATCCTGGTGTGGTCTTCCTGGTACATGCCAGCCTTACACTGCCTGCATCTGCCACGCACCGGGCTGTCAACGTGGCTATCCCGCTCATCCGGCACAGAAAGTTGAGAGCCAGCCTTTCGGAGCGCAATACGTCACCTGCATGACCCCATATGCTGCAGACTACATCACCGGATGTTATTGTGTCCCCGTCATTTAAATCGGAATGTGTTTCAAGTGCGAAATAATCAAATATCTGGATAATTTCTTCAAGCCCTGCCAGCACTCCGTTCTCTTTTGTGATTATACTTGCATGTACCCATTCATCAGGTACGATAGTACATGAAGTGTCATCGTCACCTACATCTTCCCGGATGAATCGCTCCAGTTCAGTAATCAGCAATCTCTAAACACCTATTGCTTATTTGAATTTAACAGATTTATCTGTATCGATAATCGTTAAAAATTCCTGGTGGTATCTATATTATATAGTCTATATTCAACACATTTCTATTTGCGGGATTATACAGCATATTATTTAAATTAAAAGTGATTTTAAACAATAAAAACTAAAATTAAACTAAAATGAACAATAAAAACCCAAAAAACTTGAATAAACTCTCGGCATGTTTATATTTATAGCATGCTTGTAGTCTTGCAGGTGAATATTAAAAGAAATTTGTGGTTTTATTACTTTTTATTGCAATGCTGATAATTCCAGTTAGTGCTTCTGATCCTGAAATAAGTACGTGGTACAACGACAGGACCAATAATGGTACTTTAGATCTAACAGTTAATGTTAGTGAAACAGTCAAGTTCAATGTTACTGCCAACCAGAGCATAGATACATGGAACTGGACTGATGATGGAGTTGAGCAGATTCACAATTATGATAACTTCAGTATTTCATGGAATTCTACTGGAGTTAAAACACTCAGCGTAAATGCCACAAATAACACCAACACCAGTAATACTATCATCTGGAATATTACGGTAAAGAAAGGGGATGAAGATGAGGAAACAAAAGACAAAAATGCGACGATCCTTTCATGGTCCTCCCAGGTCGTTGACTATATTTATGTGAACGACACCCTTAACGAGACTATCACATACTCGTTAACTACAAATGAATCCATGACAGAGTATAACTGGACTGTCGATGGAGTTGCTGTGACCGGGGCAGATACTGACAATACATACAACTATACTCATATCTGGGATAATCAGAGCACGGGATTCCACACTGTAGTCTTCACTGGAAATAATGCCGGGTCCCGGGTCGAGTTCAGGTGGTATGTGAATGTTTACGAGGAAGGGAGTTACAGTAGTGGTTGTATCTTTGATATCATAGATAAATCTCTTGAGAACCATGCTACAGAGATTAAAATCCGGATATTTAAGTGCAATATGAATAAACACAACCTTGGTGTTGACTATTTCGCCCAGAAAGTGAACCGATTGCATGATGAGATTGCAAAGCGGCAGATGACACGTGAAGCTCTGCGTGAGGATTTGAAAACAGGTGAAATCACCCAAAAGGAATATGTTGCTGCCCTGAAGCAGGCCCAAAATGATGCAAAGGATAATTCGAAATCGGCAAAGAATAACCCGAAATCGGGAAAGGCTAATGCAAAACAATTGAAGAATAAGTGAGTATCTTAGATACAGGACTGGAAAAGGAAAGGGGCAAGCACAATGGCTGGCATGAATCAAGATAAAGTAACGGGATATTGAGGGGAAGAGCAAAGATCACTCAGTCAAGGAAAGTAGTAAATTTTAAGTCTGTTGCTATTCAGAGTCTAACCAATGAAGCGAGTGGTCTTGTTCTTTCTATTTTTGTTATTGGTTATTCACTCAGCTTCAGCCCAATCACTTATCACCATAGATGTCCAGGAAAATGGCAACGCCATATGGACAATGGAAGAATATCTGCCTCTTGTCAGCCAAGAGGAGATAGATGAGTGGGAGGAATTCATACATAATGGGCAGGATATAGAACAGTACAAAAGTGACATTGAAGAATTCAGAATAAGGATAGACTGGTTTCTTAGTTCAGCTGAAGAGTACTCAAATCGCCCAATGGATGCGAAAAATTTCAAAATCTCTTATGACACGGCAAAAACGCTTTCGGGTACATTTGGAATTGTTCGTTTCAGTTTTGAGTGGATTAATTTTTCACGCACTGAATCTGATAAGTTTTTCATTGGAGACGTATTTTCTGAAGGGATGATCCTCTCCTATGATAATGTCCTGATTATCAATATCCCGATGGGTTACGAAGTGGAGAGTGTATCTCCGGACTTTGATGAGCGTGATGGGAACAGATTGATATGGGATGGTACACTAGCCCGCAGTTTTGATAAAGGTGAGCCTGCTCTTGTGCTCTCTCGCGAAAAAACCGATACGGGAATGTTGGTACTGGCATCAGTAATGGTTATTCTGGCTACTGGTGCATCTGTGCTATTATTCAAACGTAAGAAATCTTTTATATCCAGTACAAAGAATGATATATATCCTATACTCAGTCCAGATGCTACAGAAGTCCTGGGGGATGAAGAAATGATAGAACAAATCCTCATTAGATCCGGTGGACAGATGTATCAATCAGAAATCGTAAAACTGAGCGGCCTTTCTAAATCTAAGATCAGTATTCTTCTATCAAAGATGAAAAAAGATGGAATGATCATCAAGATAAAAAAGGGAAAAGACAATATCATACGACTGGTCAATGATAATCAGACTTGAAAATTTACTGTTTGATAAACGACGAGAGGGGGACTCGAACCCCCGAGGTCGGAACGACCACAGGATTAGCAATCCTGCGCCATACCAGGCTTGGCTATCTCGTCAAGCGGCATCTACATTGTATCATCAATATTTAAGACTTTTCTCTTTATGATATTTCTGATAATTAGAGTGGCAGACACGCCGAATGGTCGTTGCACCGCATACCCTCCAATGGTCCACAGTCTGTCCTCCACCCCGCTACCCCATGAGCGATAATTGTTCAAGGTAAGTCTGCTCCCTTCCGGGCCTGGACCGGTACCCTCAATTAAGTCATGGAAACATGCCTTCAGGAAAGCTTCCATATCAACGTTATCCCCATAGGACGGAGCTTCTCAGTCAAGTCCGTGGGTTGAAGAGGTAATTGATAACATCTTCCAACGGCTTCGCCCCCCGCATATCGGCGATTTCGGGTCATAGGTAACGCCTAACTACCCGGGCTAGCCTGCCAGCATCCATTATAGTATCTGGATACAATAAACTTATCCATGTGGCAGACTAATATCATGATGTGATAATATGGATGAATTGATAGGTTTTGTTTCAAGCAATGATAAACGCGACAGGATTATGGGAATCCTGGGCCACCATGGTACCCTTGATCGGAAATTGATAGCCAAACGTGCCCGGATGATCCCCCTGACCACAGGAAAGATACTGGAAGAACTCCAGGAAAAAGGCCTTGTAGAAGAAAAAGAGGGATTATTTTCACTAACATTAATTGGTACTGAAGTAGAAAACAAGATGAAAGGCCTGCGATAGCTTAATTTTGTATTAAAATTCATATTAAAAGCTTGTACATGTATGGAGCCCGCAGGGCTTCATTCATGTCTAGCCCCCTATTGCTAATATCACTAACAACCTCCAGTCCACGTATGGAGTCCGCAAGGCTTCAATCATGTAGCCCTATTGCTAATATTACTAACAACCTCAAGTCCACGTATGGAATCAGCAGAGCTGCGTACATGTCCAGCCCCCTATTGCTAATATTACTAACAACCTCAAGTCCACGTATGGAGCCCGCAGGGCTGCATACGTGTGCAGCCTGCTACTGGCTAGAGTAGGGGTGCATACGTGTGCAACCCGCTACTGGTTAGAGTAGATGGGGCCGCGGAGATTCGAACTCCGGTCGCAAGACCCCCAGCCTTGCAGGATGGTCCAGGCTACCCTACGGCCCCTTAAGGTGGGATTTTGGGGGTGCTCTTAGTAGTCTCTTTTTAGTATTTTACCTTTTCTAATGAACCGCAGTATTATTAGAAGTAAAAAGGTCAGAACTTGAAGGTGAGAACTCTGAAAAACTCGCTGAACTTAAGGCGCCATAGTGAAGCAAATCGAGAAGTACACCCAGTAGAGATGGCCCGATTGAGACCGTTTACAAGTACACCACCACCGGCAATCTCTGAATACTTGTCCGTTCCTGCAAGCGGTCTGCCGATAATCGCAGCGCAGTTCACAAGCAAGATTGCAGCATATACGATTGCATGCAACATGCTGACAGGTGGGATACTGAGCAGTATGGACATAGTGATCACACTTTTTTTATCGTCCTGTTCTTTTGACTCTGTTAGTGGAAAAACAAACATATGGCCCCATGTAACTTGTTTTTGTACAAATTATTCGGTATAATACATATTTTACACAATCATACATAACATATACATACAATAACTACTATATGTAAGTATGAGGCTACACATGTTGTGTAGTAGATATATACGCAACACATTGAATAAACAAAAAACAAAGGTGAAGAAAAATGAGAAACACTACAACAATTGGACTCCTGCTTGTAGCACTTGTCCTTGGCACAGTTGGGGCCGGTGTCGTAAGCGCAGGAACGAATGACGCTCAAACCGGCAATAGCTGGTACGGCTGGATGACAGACCACATGGGATTTGGCAGAGGATACGGCTATGGCATGATAGGTGCAGCACCAGGATTCTGTGGAGGATACGGTAGCTACGCACCGGTTGCACAAGGATATGAGACCAATGCTCAAGAAGTAACAGTCCGGACTGTTGAAGACGCACTCGTGATCGCACAGGATCAGATCGATAGCGATGTATCGGAAAACAACATCTACCAGATGGGGAGATTGTGGATCGTTTACTACACAGATGATGACGGTACTATCGAGCAAGCTTACATCGAGGCTTTCACAGGTGAAGTAGTGGATGATTTTAATGCAGCAACCCAGCAAGCATATGGGCCTGCAAACACCCAATCCTACCGTGGTGGAATGGGCTACGGAATGATGTATGGCTACTGAGCCATACGTCACCATTTTTTGAAAATAGTCATGGGTGCCATCCCGGCGACAGTAGCCGCCTGGATACTGCCCAACCTTCGATTAGAAATCGGAGGCATGACTAAAATTGCAGATGAAACAGAATGAATAAAGAGGTGTACAAGATGGAAACAATTGAAATAACATTTGATGAAGCCAAAGAGATTCTAAATAAATGGTATCAATACCATGTGTCGCGGATTGACATTGTGCTGAACTAATATGAAGAATGATTTCAATGGTATCAATTCTTGAACAACAATAAAAGACAGTAGATATTTTCATTACTTAACATAAAACGAAATGAACGTATAAAATAGTTCTAAAAACGAGGTGAGAAAAATGATGGAATATGGCGGATATGGAATGTCCGGAGGCGGTTTTGGTCTCGGGTTCATAGGTCCGATCATCAATATCATCATACTTTTTGCGATAATATGGGCAGTATCAACCATGTTTAACAACAGACGTGATGGTGGAGATAATGATCCAAGGATCGTTAGACTTGAAAGAGATACCGAACACACAAAGGATACGCTTGAAAAGATACTCAAAAAACTTGAATGATTTCATTTAATTGGGCTTTCAATGCAAATAAAGATGTGAGGGAATGCATAAATGCGAAAGAATAATACCCAGCAAAACATGATACTACATGAGGCAAAAGCCCAAATATTACAACGAGGTGAATAATTTGGCATACAATTCGATGATGGACATGATGTATGGCACAGGATACAGCCCATACAGTTCGATATTGAGCTTTATCCTGAATATTGTTATTATATTGGTGATCGTAGGTTTGGTAGTCGTACTGCTAAATAAGTCCGATTTTCTCGGATCCGGTAGCAGTGACCGCCTGACGAGAGTCGAAAAAGATGTGGACGATATCAAAAGAATGGTAGAGGATATTAAAAACAAACTTGATGATATATAATTCCCATTTGCATTATTTTTCAGATCAAGCGTTAGCATTGTCTAAAAGGGTTTTAGTATGACAAAAACACTGCAGCAGATCGTAAATATAGGCGAGGCTATTTCTCACCCACTCAGGTTGAAACTCCTGTATATGCTCTCTGAGCGTGAGTGGTATGTGTACGAACTTGCCAAAGAGTTGAATATTTCACGGCAGGTGCTGTATCTTCATTTAAAACGACTTGAAAAAGCAGATTTTTTAGAAAGCGACCTGCGACTTGAAGATAACGATATGCGGGCAAAGAAATTTTTTAAGTTGAAGGAGTTTGAGGTTGAACTTAGAGTGGATGACCTTACACCGTTATTCGAGTAAAAACAAGAATGATTCATGGCTTTGATCTTATTAACCTGAATACATCCTTGAGTGCCAGATGCTTTTCTTCAACTACCGAAAGCCCTGCCATCCTGATGTTTTTTACAGTCTTACGGTTCAGGTTCACGCCCATAAAGAACACTGAAATCGGATTCAATACGTTTTCGAGAAATGTGAGCATACGATTGCTGCTTCGCATGTGCTCAAGATTTATCACTAAACCATCCGGCTTACAAACCCGCCGCATCTCGCGAAGTGCTGCAACCGGATTCGGTATGGAACAGAGCACAAAAG
>Ga0255424_1083_pt1 | contig 22907 bp, 23 predicted proteins | sample ANMaggSeSYBR02F3_FD_182670 | JGI IMG/M metagenome (GOLD analysis project Ga0255424, IMG submission 182670) | Sediment cell enrichment communities from methane seep in Santa Monica Basin, California, United Staets - ANME aggregate JGI... | ecosystem: Environmental > Aquatic > Marine > Cold seeps >... | reverse complement strand
AGATCGAGGTTACCAAAAACATGACCTGTTTGATTCCCTGCAGGATGAAGGCAAAAGCTTTGTTATCCGGATTAAAGCCAATACATCAAAAACCTGCCTTAAAGAAAACGAGGTTAATCATGACAGTATTGTCTTTTACGATGCCGAAGTCCTGTTGGGTATACCTCAAAACAATAATCAAACAAAAAGATCAGTCCGCCTTGTAGGTTATCGTGTGGATGGCGTTGATTACTGGATAGCAACGGATCGCAGGGACTTGACAGCTGAGCAAATTGCTGAGATTTATAAGCTCAGATGGAACATCGAAAAATTTTTCGCATGGTGGAAACGTCACCTGCGAGTGTATCACCTAATCGCGAGAAGTGAATACGGCCTAATGGTACAAATCCTTGCCGGACTTATTACATATCTGCTCCTTGCGATTTATTGCCATAAAAATCATGGTGAACACGTTAGTATCAAAAGAGTCAGACGATTACGGATACAAATTCAAAATGAGCTTCGTGCTTCAGGTAGCTCTACAGATTCATTTTTTTTCAAAGAACAAAAACGTTATCGGTCACATGCAAGAAGCTAACCGGACACCACTGATTCAATTCAACAGAACGAACTTTTACTGGTTGGTGTGGATGTTAGCAAGGCAAAACATGATGCTTGTGTAGAGACTTTGGATAGAGTCAGATGCAGGATCGGATTTAAAAACGCAAGAGCTGCATTTAAAGGCTTTGAAGATGCAATCAGAAAAAATATGTTCAGGAATAAATGTAAACGAGTTCTGGTGGCCATGTTCCTGAGTGTCAAGTTCTACTATAACCTGTAAAAGATTGACACTTAACTATGCCAGTGTTATGTTTATTTTAACATATTGGAAACGGCTGTCACATTTCATAGTCTTTGTGGAAGAAAATAATTTATTTCTCGCTCGTCTGGAAAATTTAACCTGTTATGGCAGATATTATATCACTTGATAGTAAACTTCAGTTAACCAGAGATAAGAAAGCCGCTCTAATAAAAAAACGCAAAATTCTTGCGATACAGAAGGTTTTTCAATGTACACGGTGCTCCTTTAAATGCGAAAAATGCGGCTCTCAAATTAGTCTCGAACATCAAAAGAAAAACAATTCCAGCAACATTAAGGTATCATATCGACTCTGCGAGAGTTGCATGGAAGAATTTAATGACTATATTGAAAAAATTAAGGGAAAAGGAGACTCTGACTCTTACTGGCACAATGATGCCTGGATAGATGTCTGGAAAACGTGGATAAATCATCAGAATGCCATTAGCCAATATCTAAAGTCAAAAGAGTTTAAGCAGCTTCAGCAGGAATTTAAAAAAAACGAGCCCAACAAATAGGGCATTATAGGAGGATTTTATGTTTGGAATCGGCATGCCTGAACTTATAATAATACTTGTTATTATTCTAATTATATTCGGAGCCGGCAAACTTCCGGAAATTGGAGCAGGTGTAGGCAAAGCAATAAAGAATTTTAAAAGCGCAACAACCGATGCTGATAAAAAAGAAGCTGACAAACTGGACAGTAGCGATAAAGGTGATAAATCATAAAGTTTTAATTTATTTCAACAGGTTTTACATTGATAATATTCCCGAACCAACCGCCCAGCACAACACTATTACTGTAATAATCGCACAACTTCCGGCAGAGATTTTGTGAAGCAGGCTTTCTCTATTTCTTTCATTATAACCTATAAAAAATCCAATAGCGGCCCCTGCCAATATTCCAGCCCCGTGCCCCCAGTTATTTATGCCTGGCACAACAAAACCGAACAGCATAATTCCAAGCGCCCATCCGCCGATTTGCCTGTAAATGGCATGCCCATAAGTCCCGCCCCGGCTTTTGCCATAGTAAATGGCCGCCCCTATCAAACCGCATATGGCGGCAGAAGCACCTAATGTGAATGCAACACCGGCTAAATAAGAAATCCTGAAACCGATAATTCCGCTTAGAGTATAGATGATAAACATCCGGTAAACACCATATTCCCGACTGACCAGGGGCGCTATCTGACTGAAGGCAATCATATTAAAAAGAATGTGCAATATTCCTCCGTGAAGGTAATTGGCGGAAACTAATGTCCACCATCCGTGCATCTTGTCAACCGGGATAGTCCCTGTTGCTCCCAGTAACAGAAGGCTTCTGTTTTCAGGAGACAGGATATGAAATGGATTAAACGAAATGCCCGGCAAACGGGAATTAAACAAAAGCGATATAATGTACATGCCTATGTTGGCATAGATTATTGCTTTGATGATCTGGTCGGCACTGCTAACTCCTTGAGTCCATAAATTATTTTTCCACCATGCATCTGGCTTTGATATGTTACAGTACGGGCAGCGAGATTCATCGGCGCTTATCAGTTTTCGGCAGTTGGGGCAAATAATCGACCCTCTCTTGTGATTTGTCATGACTTGACTTAACCTTTCGAGGTATAGAATTCTTCCTGAATTTTTCGATAAAATAGCACTGTCTCGCATCATTGTAAAGAACGCTTATAAAGAAAAATCTTAAGATCTTAAGGAAAATCTTGACAGCTATGAGCTGCTTTGTTATTTAAACAAATTTTTAATTCTTTCATTAATTTTTTTAAATTCATTCCTTGCTCTGAATTATTATTATTTCAGGGCTTAATATCCAAGAGGAGGTTTAATGCGAAGGTACGAAACATTTATAATTATTGATCCTGATCTTTCAGATGAAGAACGGAGTCCTGTTTTTGAAAAAGTAAAAGACTTAATCCAGCAAGAAGAATGCCTTCTGATAATGCTCGATGAATGGGGGGACAGAAGGCTTGCATATGAAATCAAGAAAAAATCTCGTGGGTATTATGTTCGCTTAGACTATTGCGGAACAGGAAAACTTGTTGAGGAAATAGAACGTTTTTCCCGGATTGATGACAGGGTCATGAAGTATATGACGGTTTTACTTGACAAGCATGCAGACATGGAACTTCTTAAAGAAGAGATAGCCAAAGCTGAAATTAAAGAAAGCGAGCCCGATCAAAATAAATCCGATATCGAACTGGACGTCCCCGATATCCCTGATATTAATGATTCTGAAACGGCTGAGGATAAAACAATAAAAACAACGGAAAGTGAATAAATAGGAGAAAAAATGGCTGTTCCTTCAAATTCAAAAAGAAATTCAAGAAGAACTCCAGGTAAAAAAAGAATATATCATCGCCGGAAAATATGCCGTTTCTGCGCAGATACAAGTCTTGCAATAAATTATAAGGACCCTAAAACACTCAAATATTTCATTACTGAACGAGGCAAAATTATCCCAAGACGTATATCTGGAACATGCGCTAAACATCAACGCGCTCTGACACATGCCATAAAGCGAGCCCGAACAATTGCACTTCTGCCTTATGTGGGGACTATTGACTATATTTAATGTTATATAAGTCTGTGTGTCTCCAAGGAGAAGAAAATAGTGTCTCAAACTGTTCAAGGGAATATATCAAAGGATATAATAAGTGGCATAGCAATAACAGGTCTTATATTTACAGCTTCAACATATCTGCCGATCATAGGGTTTTTCTTTTCTTTGTTTATCCCTCTGCCAATTCTCTTTTATCGCTCAAAGCTCGGGAGAACAACAGGAATTATAGTCTATATCTTATCAATCATAATGATGATTGTAATGACAGGCAGTATATCATTGGATATATTTTTCTTTGCTGAGTTGCTGCTGCTGGGTTTTGTCCTTAGCGAACTAATTGAGATGCGTTTATCAATTGAAAAGACAATTAGTTATGCGTGCGCCTCCGTTCTAATAACGGGAATTGTTATCTTGGTCTTTTACAGTAATTTATCAAACGCTGGAATTTACACCCTGGCATCTGAATATATATCACGAAATCTCAAGCTGACTATGGTAATGTATGAGAGTATGGGGGTTCCGGAAGAAAGCATACACGTTATCTCGAATTCACTGGAAAAAATCCAACACGTACTTATACGAATTATTCCTGCTATGCTTATATCTTTAACCTTATTTGTGTCATGGGCCAGTCTGTTAATCGCAAAGCCCGTGCTTAAAGCTAAAAATATTTTTTTCCCTGATTTTGACTCTCTTAAATTATGGAAAGCACCGGAATTTATGGTTTGGATTTTTATAGGATGCGGCGTGATGCTTATTTTGCCGGAAAATTCTTTTAAAATTTTAGGATTAAACGGTCTGATTATCCTTATGACAATATATTTTTTCCAAGGCATAGCAATTGTGTCCTTTTATTTTGAGAAAAAAAATGTTCCCCGTATATTCAGGATTTTCCTTTACAGTATCCTTGCTTTGCAACAGTTGGTTCTGCTTTCTGTTATAGGGCTTGGCTTCTTTGATATGTGGATTAATTTCAGGAAATTAGGTATAAAAAAAGAAAGCTGAAACTTAAAATATTAGGTAGCCGTTCACGGTTTACAGTTATCGGTTCACGGTTGAGAAAAACAGAAGGTTTATAAATATTGCACAAGGATCGGCTGCGGAGCTGAGAACACAGATTTATATTTAACGAGAGGTTAATATATTTTCTGATTTAGATGCTAAAGAATTAATTCAAGAGTTGAAATCAATATCCAAAATGTTTCAATCGTTGCATAGTTCATTGAAAAAACCGTGAACCGTGAACCGACAACCGTGAACGCTTACAAAATTGTTTATGGAGGTTATAATGAAAGTAATTTTAAAAGAAACTATACAATCACTAGGCATAATCGGCAGCGAAGTTAATGTTGCCAAAGGTTATGCCCGCAATTATCTTTTGCCTCAGAATAAGGCTGTACCGGATACACCTCAAAATCGCAGGATGCTGAAACAGGAAAAGGTTAAATTTGATGTTCAGATAGCTAAAGAAAAAAGCCTTGCTGAAGAAATGGCCAATAAACTTGAAGGAGTTGTTTGCAAAATAGTTGCAAAGGTTAGTGAAGAAGATCGCCTGTATGGCTCGATTTCTGTGAAGAATATTATTGATGCACTTGTAAGCCAGAATATAGAAGTTGAAAAAAGAATGGTTCTGCTTAGTGAGCCCATAAAAAAATTAGGTACATTCAAAGTTCCTATACGAATTTACAAAGGAGTTGAGCCTGAAATAACTGTTGAAATAGTCTCCGAATAAAGTTATTATATTTTAATGATAGACAGGCAGTTTCAAAACAAACAAGACCCATCTCTTTATAAAATTCCCCCTCAAAGTATTGAAGCCGAAGAATCTTTACTCAGCGGAATCCTTATAGATAACGATACATTACTTGATGTTGTCGATATTATTTCACCAGAGGATTTCTATAGATCCGCCCATCAAAAAATCTTTTCCGGTATTGTTGAACTTTTTTCAAAGAATGAACCTGTTGACCTTGTAACTCTTACCAACGCTCTCAAAGAAAGGGGGAATTTAGAAGAGATTGGAGGGGCAATATATTTAGCCACGCTTGTTGATACCGTTCCGCTTGCAGTAAATGCAAAACATTATGCTAAAATTGTTCATGACAAAGCGACATTAAGGCGCCTTATAGAAAAAGCAAATGATATCGCCAAAGAATGCTTTGAGGACAGGGGTAATGTTGACGAAATAATAGACTTTGCTGAAAGTTCGATTTTTGAAATTTCAAAAAATAAGCATAAACAATCATTTTATCGTATAAGCGAAATAATTGATGGCAACATTGAAACCCTTGAAGAGAGACAGGGCAATAAGGCCCTGGTAACCGGCGTTCCAACAGGGTTTACCCGCCTTGATAATCTTATATCGGGTCTGCAGCAATCAGAACTTATAATTCTTGCCGCACGCCCGAGTATGGGGAAAACAGCCCTGGCCCTTAATATTGCCAGAAACGCCGCAGTTGATGCAAATGTACCTGTAGCCGTATTTTCTCTTGAAATGTCAAAAGAACAATTGTCAATGCGTCTGCTCTGTTCTGAAGCGAGAATTGATTCATCTCGTTTAAGGGGGGGGTTTTTCAGCATGGAAGACTGGCGCAAACTGACAGATGCCGCCGGTGTCCTGTCTGACACTTCTATTTTTATTGACGATACTCCCGATATATCAGCTATGGAAATACGAGCAAAGGCCCGTAGATTAAAAATGGAAAAAGATATAGGCCTTGTCATTATCGATTACCTCCAGCTTATGAAAGGCCGTATGTCTGCTGAACGTCGAGATCTTGAAATCTCGGAAATATCGAGATCTCTAAAAGCTTTGGCCAAAGAACTTAACATTCCGGTAATGGCTTTATCTCAGCTCAACAGAATGCTTGAGCAACGAAATGACAAGCAGCCAAGACTCTCAGATCTGAGGGAATCCGGAGCCCTTGAACAGGATGCAGATGTAGTAGCTTTTATCTACCGAGACGAAATATACAACAGCGATGACAACAATCCCAAAAAAGGTACGGCTGATATTCTGATTAGAAAGAATAGAAACGGCCCTACCGGAGAGGCGACATTGACCTTTTTAGATAGCTATACGCGTTTTGAAAATATTGCATTTGAAAAATAGAAAAAAATAATATGAAACGGCTTTTCGGAAATACATCGGGCTTAAAGGCAAATCAAATTCGAAGCCTTGAAAATCTCTACCGACGCCGTATCCCCGACAACTTCCTCATCACACCCGAACTTGCGGCTGATATCAGCAGGCTTTCTCATGAAATGCGCCGCCAGATAGGTCTTCTTGTCAATCGGCGAGGCAGGATAGCATTCGTAATTGTAGGGAGCCACCATAAAATAGTCATACCTGATACAAGTGAATACAGGGCTGCCCCTGGTCGTCTGAAGGGCCTGAGATGTATACACACTCATCTAAAAAAAGAATCTTTAACAAACGATGATTTCAACGACTTGGTCTTTTTAAGACTGGATGTTATGGCTGCAATTACAATAACTAAAGATGGTCTTCCATATCAAGTTCATGCAAGCCATATTCTTCCGAGCGGTGAAGATGGAAAGCCTTATCAGATATTGGGGCCGCTTAATCTCAATCAGCTTGATATTGGATGTGTTGAACTTATACAGGCTATTGAATCTGAACTCAGCCATGCAGGATCCTTATATAAAACGAATCAAGACAAAGAAAGAGCCCTTCTCGTAAGTGTGACGACTGCTCCCAGGCGCAGCGCAATGGATTCTTTAGAAGAACTGAAAGAACTTGCCGGCTCAAGTGGTATTGAAGTAGCCGGCACCGTGCTTCAACAGCGCAAAAGGGCTGATTCAAGATTTCTCCTTGGTCCCGGCAAACTCCAGGAACTCACTATACAAACACTTCAGAAGGGCGCGACACTTTTAATCTTCGATCAGGAATTGAACCCGTCGCAAATTCGCTCCATTACAAATAATATAGATTTAAAGATCATAGACAGGACGCAGCTTATTCTGGATATTTTTGCTCAACGAGCTCAAACAAAAGAAGGAAAAATTCAGGTTGAGCTTGCTCAACTTAAATATCTGCTTCCAAGACTTATTACAAAAAATACCGCCATGTCACGTTTGACCGGAGGAATTGGTGGCCGTGGTCCTGGCGAGACCAAGCTGGAAATAAACAGAAGGCGTGTACGCGATAATATAGCACGACTTGAGAAGGCTTTATTAAGTGTAAAAAAACAGCGTAAGCAACAAAAGGCAAAGCGCAGCAAAAAAGGATTGCCTGTTATTTCGATTATAGGCTACACCAATTCCGGAAAATCAACTCTATTAAACACACTTACAAAAAGCAATGTTATAGCTGAAAGCCGGCTTTTTGCTACCCTGGATCCTTCCAGCAGGCGTCTTAAATTTCCCAGGGATACTGAAGTCATAATTACAGACACGGTAGGATTTATTAAAGATCTGCCAAAAGACCTTATGGTTGCTTTTCGCTCAACTCTTGAAGAGCTTGAAAGTGCCGACCTCCTGCTGCATGTGATAGATATAAGCGGTCCGCGTTTTAAAGATCAGATCAAATCCGTCGAAAGAATACTATCGGACTTAAATCTGCACAATATCCCATTAATTCGTGTTCTGAACAAACAGGATCTCGTTGACAGGGAAACTATTAACAGGCTCGGCATTGACCTTGATGGAACCCCCATATCGGCTATTAACAAATCAACTTTGATGCCGCTTATTGAAAAAATGGAAAATGCAATAGTAGCCGTTCACGTTCCGTGAACGCTTACATGCAATACAGCATCTTAGAAATTTTTTATTAGGTTGACTTCTAAAGAAAAATAATTGTATTTTAATAAGTTTATGGATTTGGAACTTGTAAAAAGAGTCGGTATCGCTGCTGCTTATAAAGGTGGAATAATTCTTCGATCCTGTCTCGGTAAATTATCCGGTATTAATAAAAAAGGTGATATTGATCTTGTTACAGAAGCTGACATTGGATCAGAAAAAGTAATAATTGAGACAATATTAAATACATTTCCAGATCATTCCATACTAGCCGAAGAAAGCGGTTTTAATAAAGGCAAAGCTGATTATGAGTGGATTGTTGATCCTCTCGACGGAACAACAAACTTTGCTCATCAACTCAGCATGTTTTCCATATCCATAGCGTTTGTGTTGCAAGGGAATACAGTTCTCGGCATTGTCTTTAATCCGGCAACAGAAGAACTTTTTACCGCTGTAAAGGGAAAAGGAGCTGAATTAAATTGCAGACCAATAAAAGTTTCAGGCTCAAAATCGGTTTCAGAAAGTCTGCTTGTAACTGGTTTCCCTTATGATTTTAAAAACATCATCGACTCCTTAATGCTTCGCTTTTCTAATTGCCTAAAAGCATCCCGGGGTGTTAGAAGGTTAGGATCTGCGGCGCTTGATCTTTGTTTTGTGGCTTGCGGACGATTCGATGCCTTCTGGGAACAAAATCTGAAATCCTGGGATACATCTGCAGGCGTGCTGATTGCAAGTGAAGCAGGGGCTGTTATAACGGATTTTTCAAACAAGCTGTTTACAATCGACAAAAAGGAAATTCTGGCAAGTAACGGAAAAATTCATAATGAGATGCTTAACTTACTAAAGGACAGCGTATGAAAAAAAAACTAACTAATGATATATCTTCTGATGATTATTTGGGATGTTTCGGCAATTTTAATATCAAGGATACTATATGTAAAAACCATTGTTCGCTAAGATTGCGTTGCTCTATAGAATGTGATCAAAATATCAAACTGGAAATATTGAACGACATTGTATATTCAGACGCTCTATCAATAAAGATGCAATAGGTTTGAAAAAACATAGCCGTGAACGCTTACATATTAAGGAAAAATTTTACCAGGATTTAATATACCGTTTGGGTCAAAAATTTTTTTTATTTTTTTCATAAGGCCGAGCTCCACGGCCCCTATCTCTTTTTGAATATAGGGTGACTTGGTTATACCGACACCATGTTCGCCTGAAATAGTTCCGCCCAGTTCGAGTGTATATCCAAACAGAGCTTCAACTGCGGCTTCTGCCTTTTTAAGCTCTTCTTTATTCTTTTTATCAAGCATTATATTAAAATGAATATTTCCGTCGCCAGCATGGCCGAAACTCACCATTACAAGTCCGGTTTTTTTTCTTAATTCATCTATTTTTTTTACCATATCAGGTATCTTGTTTCTGGGAACTACAATATCTTCATTAATCTTATCCCGGCCATATCTAAACAAAGCCGGCGAGATCGCCTTTCGGGCTTTCCAGAGTTTAGCGGCATCCTCTTTAGTCCTGGCTTTTTTAACGTTTGCAGCCCCCTGAGAAATACAAAGTTTTTTTATCTGATTTATTGCAATTTCTACCTCTTTCTCTTTTCCATCGACATCAATTAAAAGCAATGCCTCAGAATTAACAGGCAGTCCCATATTAAGATACTCTTCAACACATCTAATTGAAGCATTATCCATATATTCTATGGTTCGCGGTATTATGCCGTATCGAATGATCGCTGAAACCGCCTTTGCAGCGGTTTCCATATTATTAAAAACAGCGGTCATAGTACTGACTGCCTCGGGAAGTGGTAAAAGCCTGAGAGTCATTCGCGTAATTACCCCTAGCGTCCCTTCTGATCCAATAAAAAGCCGGGTCAGGTCATAACCCACTACCCCCTTGGCTGTACTTACTCCGGTATTTATAATTTCTCCAGTTGGAAGAACCGCTTCTATCCCAAGCACGTAATCACGGGTAACCCCATATTTAACTGCACGTGGGCCTCCTGCACATTCTGCCAGGTTGCCGCCCAGAGTACAAAATTCAGAGCTTGAGGGATCCGGGGGATAAAAAAGATTTTCCTTTTCAACAGCTTCATGAAAACGGCCAGTAACAACACCCGGCTCAACACTGGCAATAAAATTTTCCTTATCTATTTTTAGAATACGGTTAAAGCGGGTCATAGCAAGAATAATCCCACCCTTTACAGCAAGAGATCCTCCTGTCATCCCGGAACCGGCCCCTCTTGGGATAACAAAAAAACCATCTTTATTGGCGAGCTTTAGAATAGCGGAAATTTCCAGAGCATTTTGCGGGAACAGGACTGCGTCAGGCAGATAAGTCTGCGCAGTTGCATCATAAGCATAGCATACAAGGTCCTCCTTAGCTCTGCTGAAATTGGACTTGCCTGCTATATCTTTAAGCTTTTTGAAAGTTTTATCACTAATTGCCATTGAAATTCTTTGGTTAGGGCTCGGTCAGAATTTGTTTGATTCAAGTTTCTTGCTAAAAATTTCCACCTGTCTTTGCAGAGTTCCTTTTTCTTTTAGCCCTCGTTCAACGACACCAATGGAATGAAGGGCTGTAGCATGATATCTGTTGAAACTTTTACCAATCGTCTGAAGAGGTGAATCCGTATATCTCCTTGAAAGATAAATTGCTATTTGTCTTGGACGAACAAAGTTTTGTTTTCGGGAACTCGAAATAATATCTTTTATGCTAATATTGAAATGCTTGCAAACAAGTTTCTTAATGATATCTATTGTAATATTTTTACGTTGCCTGATTATATTATGGGTTACACTTTCCGCAAGCTCAAGGTCGATCGGCACACCAAGAATCGATGACTTGGCTGTAACTCCTATAAGTCCGCTCTCAAGCTGCCTGACATCCGCTGTCAGTTCACTCGCTAAATATTCGATTACTTCCCCAGGTAAATCATACTCATTATTTTTCGATTTTTTTTGTAGTATTCTGACTCTTGTCCTGAAACCAGGAGGGTCAATATTTGAAATAAGACCGTATGAAAACCGGGACATCAACTTTGCATCAAGCTTAGGAATATCGGAAGGAAGGTAACAGCTTGAAAAAATTATTTTCTTGTCTGCCTCAAAAAGATAATCTAGAATGAAAGCCAGCTCGATCTGTGTACGCTCCTTTCCGGTTAAACAATGCACATCTTCAAGAAGCAATACGTCACATTCATTCCTGTATTTTTGCTTGAATTTATCAATTGAACCATTTCTAAAAGAATTAACCATTTCACCGGTAAAATCTTCTGCTGTTATATAATATACACGTTCCGTTGGATATTGAGATAATATATGGTGACCAACAGCCTGAGAAAGATGGCTTTTCCCCATTCCGGTCTTTGATAATAAAAATAAAGAATTTTGTTGCGAATTCTTTTTTGAAGCAAGATCAAGTGCCGCTAAATAAGCAAAGTCATTATTGTTGCCGACAACAAACTGATCAAAAGTAAAATCTTTTCTTAACAGGCGGCCATTATATGGACGTACATTAACCCCGGGCAAAGGAAGCTGGATACTATTATCCCTTTCAAAACCTGAGTTCCCTTTTTTAAACTTTTTGCGGGAAATATCGAGTCTAAGGGTGTATGCTTTTCCGGAAGTTCTTTTTATTTCTGTTTTTATAATTGAACCATAGTGGTCAAGAATACGTTTTTTTGAAAAAGTATTTGCACATGAAAGTACGATACGGTTTTCTTTACATTCCATAAACTCCACAGGCTCAATCCACATTCTGTAACTGTGTTCAGGAATTTGTTTTTTAATCGATAATTTTACTTGTTCCCATATTTGTTTCATAGAGTGTTACAATCCATATTCCAAAAAAAAGGTTAATAATATTAAAAATAGAAGAAACAACTTTGCAAACTATAAAAAATCAGACTGTTTGGAAGAAATATTATTGGTTAGAAAGGTTTCAATAGCTCTTTTGATAAATATAACTTATGAAAAATATTCAAACAGAAATTTAAAAAAGATTTTGAACCATATAGAAACATATAGAAGGATCTGTTTAAGAATTTGAAAATTTCTGGTAAAACCCGTTTGAGAATTTAATGGCCTGATTAAGCTATCCGAACTTTTCTGTCAAACCTGAAGAATAATGTTTTACACTTATTTGTTAAAAAGTTATTAACAATTTATAGTCATCTGTTTTTATTAATCTATTTTTTAATCATACAGGCAACTGCTTCTAAATACAAACATTTTTGCAATGAGATTTTTCTTCAACTATTTTATGCAGATCCATCATTATCAGCATGATTCTTTACAATAATGTTCTATTCAAAAAGCTTGCTAATGCTTTCATTATCTTTAATTTTTAAAAAAAATCACCTTGTATCTCTGTTGAATAAAATATCTTAAAAATCATCATATAGTTAAGCACAATTTAATTAATTTGTTTGAAAATAATATGAAACATGTAATATCCTAAAAATTTGCTGGCTATACTGACAACAACTTAAGGTCATATAAATGAATAATTATCGCACGGTTATTGGAATTACCATGGGAGATCCTGTTGGTATCGGCCCTGAGATTATACTCAAGGCTCTCTCATCCCCTTTAATTTATAAAACCTGCAAACCGCTCGTAATAGGAGATTTAGGAGTGCTGGAACTTGCAAAAAAAAGCACGTCAAGCACTCTTAAAATAAAAGATGTTAAAACGCCTGATTCAGGCGCATATAAATACGGACGGATTGATGTTTTATGCTTATCCAAATTTGATAAGGATAAAATATCCTGGGGTAAACCTACAGTTCAAACAGGAACTGCAATGATAAAATACATAACAACTGCGATAGATATGGCAATCAGCCGAAGTATCGGCGCCATTGTTACATGCCCTATAAATAAGGCAGCCATGCAGAAGGCAGGCAGCAAGTTCAGCGGTCACACAGAACTCCTTGCAGAGCGCACTAAAACTGATAATTATGCAATGATGCTGGCCGGCAATAAACTTCGCGTGGTTCTTGCAACCATTCACATTCCCTTAAAAAATGTTTCAGCCGAACTTACAAAAGAACGAATTGTTAAAACCATACAAATTACTTGGCACGCTCTTCATTATAGTTTTGGTTTCAAAAAACCCCGAATTGCTGTAGCAGGCTTAAATCCTCATGCCGGGGAAGAAAAAATGTTCGGAGATGAGGAAGAAAAAATTATTTTGCCGGCAATAGATTCAGCAAGAAAAAAAGGGTTTGATGTTTCCGGCCCCTTCCCTCCTGACACGGTATTTTATCACGCTGCAAACGGACGTTATGATGCTGTTGTCTGCATGTATCATGACCAGGGGCTTATCCCGTTTAAGCTGTTGCACTTTACCGATGGAGTTAATACAACTCTCGGACTGCCGATAATTAGAACTTCTGTTGACCATGGGACTGCTTATGATATCGCAGGAACCGGAAAAGCGGATACAGGAAGCCTTGTTGCGGCAATAAATATGGCGGCTGAACATGGGACATATAAGCATAGTTAGCTCGTTAGCCTTTTGAAAAAAAATTTGACAGGATAACAGGATAGACAAGATTTTGTTTCAAGTGAACAAACACAAAGTAAAGGATTTTGATAAGAATCTACAGGATGAGTTTTGATGTTTTAATCCTGAATATCCTGTTAATCCTGTCAAAGAAGTAAATTGTTATAAGAAATTATTCTGACTATGAAATCCGAAAAAATAAAAATACATGGCGCCAGGCAGCATAACCTGAAAAATATAGACGTCGAACTGCCCAGAAATAAATTAGTTATTATAACGGGTTTATCCGGCTCGGGCAAATCAACACTTGCTTTTGACACTCTTTATGCAGAAGGTCAACGCAGGTATGTTGAATCTCTTTCTACTTATGCCCGTCAGTTTCTGGAACGTATGGACAAACCGGATGTTGACCTGATTGAGGGTCTCTCGCCCGCCATTGCAATTGAACAAAAAACAGCAAGCCATAACCCCAGATCAACGGTTGGCACAGTTACTGAAATTTATGATTATCTCCGTCTTCTGTTTGCCAGAACAGGTACGCCTCACTGTCATAAATGCGGAAAGCCCATTACTTCGCAAACGCTTGACCAGACCGTAGATAAAGTCATGTCAATGCCTGAAGGGACCAGAATCATTATTTTATCGCCTCTTGTTGCCGGACAGAAAGGAACTCATGAAAAACTCTTAAAACGTCTTAAAAGAGACGGTTTCGCTCGCATACGTATCAACGGCAAAATATTTGAAATAGAGAATATTGACAAGCTTGATAAAAACAAGAAGCACACTATCGATGTCGTTGTAGATCGCCTGGTTGTTAAAGAAACTATTAAAAACAGGCTTGCGGATTCTTTAGAGCTGGCCGTATCTCAGTCAGACGGCATAGCTATGGTTGATGTTTCAGGTAAAAAGCCTGTTATCTTCAACGAAAAATCAGCATGCATAACTTGCGGTATAAGCTATCCTGAATTTACACCTGCCAGTTTTTCCTTTAATTCTCCGCAAGGCGCATGCCCGAAATGTGATGGCCTTGGCTCAACAAATATATTTGACCCTGATCAGATAATTCCGAATCCCGAACTATCTTTAAGAGAAGGCGCTGTTATCTTGTGGGCTAACAGAAATTCAGTTCATTTTTTTGAATTTTTAGATGCTTTGACCATGCATTATGGCATTGATATCTATACACCTTATAAGGATCTGCCGGATAATTTTAAAAAAGTTCTTCTTTACGGATCAGGAGATGAACAAATATCATTTTATTTTGAACGGAACAATCGCCGTTTTAACTACAAAAAACCATTTGAAGGCATAATACCAAAATTAGAAAGGCGTTACCTGGAGACAGATTCTTTTCAGGCAAGAGAGGAAATCAAGCACTATATGAGTTTTCGTCCCTGCCCGGAATGCCAGGGGACAAAACTAAATAAAGGAAGCAGATCCGTAAAAGTAGGCGGGCTTACCATATCTGAGATAACAGCTTTTACTGTGACAAAAGCATATAATTTTTTAAAAAATCTTGAACTTTCCGGCAAAAAAAAGATCATTGCCAAAAGAATTCTAAAAGAACTTATTGAAAGGCTTAGCTTTCTTGACAACGTGGGCCTGTCATATCTTACTCTTGCCAGATCGGCTTACACTCTTTCAGGCGGAGAAAGCCAGAGAATACGTCTTGCAACGCAGATCGGATCGAAATTAACGGGAGTTTTGTATGTTCTGGATGAGCCCAGCATTGGCCTTCATCAAAGGGATAATCAACGTCTTATTGAAACACTTCTGCAAATGCGCAATTATGGAAATACTATTCTCGTTGTAGAGCACGATGAAGAAACAATCTTAGCTTCTGATTATGTAATAGACATGGGACCAGGGGCCGGTATTAACGGCGGGCAAGTAGTATTTTCAGGCACACCCAAAGAACTTCTAAAGGATAAAAATTCATTGACCGGCCAGTATCTTTCCCGGCGTAAAAAAATTGAGGTGCCAGCAAAAAGACGCAAAGTTCAGGGAAAAGAGATAGTAATCAAAGGAGCCTCTGAAAACAATCTCAAGAATATTGATGTAAGATTTCCCCTTGGCTGTTTTATCTGCATAACAGGTGTATCCGGCTCCGGAAAATCCACGCTTGTCCTTGAGACGCTTTACCGCTCCCTTGCCCAGCGGATATATCGCAGCAGGATACCGTCAGGGAAGCTCAAAGATGTAGTTGGACTCAAACAAATCGATAAAGTGGTTAATATTGATCAGTCTCCAATTGGGAGAACGCCCCGTTCCAATCCCGGGACTTATACAGGTGTATTTACTTTTATAAGAGAACTTTTTTCAAGAACAGTCGAAGCAAGAATGCGTGGGTACAAACCGGGCCGTTTCAGCTTCAATGTTAAGGGCGGAAGATGCGAGGCATGTAATGGCGACGGCATAATAAAGATAGAAATGCATTTCCTGCCGGACGTTTACGTTGCATGTGATGTGTGTCACGGGAAAAGGTACAACCGCGAAACTCTCGAAGTTAAGTACAAGGGCAAAAATATAGCGGATGTTCTCGATATGACTGTAAATCAGTCTGTTAAATTTTTTGAGAATATAACCAATATACGATCAAAACTGCAAACACTGGTTGACGTGGGCATAGGTTACATCCATCTCGGCCAGTCCGCTACAACTCTATCTGGAGGAGAAGCCCAACGTGTCAAGCTGTCACGCGAACTCAGCAAAAAAGGTACCGGAAGAACAATATATATACTTGATGAGCCTACAACCGGCCTTCATATCGACGATATACAGAAACTTCTTAATGTGCTTAACAGACTTGTGGATGCAGGCAATACAGTTATTGTAATCGAACACAACATGGATGTTATCAAGTCAGCCGACTACATAATAGATCTTGGCCCTGAGGGCGGCGATGAAGGCGGAAATATTATTGGATGCGGGACACCCGAAGAAATAGCAAAGATTAACGAGTCTTATACCGGACAATTTTTAAAAAAATTTTTATCCTGATCCACGATCCTTAGAATCAATTCACAGCAGAGATAAATGCTCAGAGACAACCGGGGTATCGGACAGCACACAAGAACTTCATAACTGGTTTGCAGGAAGCACAGGCGAAAATCCGCAAAGAAAATAGATAAATATTTGTTTGCGGAATCAATTAAATTATTGACAATTTCCGCAAACAAAACTAACTAATTTTAGCTTTCAGTTTGAACCCTTTCACCTCATTCCCCCAAGCCTGACAGTTCCCGGATTCTGATTTTAATTCACAATTCAAGCTTTTTGACCCCAAAGCTCCCGAAATCCGCGTTTTCCTGTTGATTTTTCAATACGACGCTATAATATAGAAAGACAACAAAAGGCTATGTTCTTATGCTCAAATTTGAATTATACAAATTGTGGTTAGGTTTCATAGAGAAACTTATACTCTTGATACTGGCAGCTGTCATAATACCATTGGTGATGGGCAAAGTCCTTATACCAACAGTCATAGGCTTTATATGGTTTGCAATGATTGTTGTACTTGCCATTTTTTATGTTTATCTTAGCCAAAAATTGAGACAACTGTGTGATCAGCAAGGTGAGGAAGGAGGTTGACAGAATATGATTGCGTACATAATTGCAACAGCAATGTTACTGGTTGTGGTCGGTAGCATCGCTTACTTAGTTATGAAGGAAAAACAAGCAAAATCTAAACAGTAAATAAAAAATTTGGCGTCATTATGTTGCCTTCCGCTATAGACTTTCAGATAATTAATTTCACAAGGCCAGAAGGAGGAAGGCGTATTAGGAACGTGGACGACTGATAACACAGTGAAATTATTTATCTGAAAGTCTATATCTCTTGACAATCCAGTCCACCATACATCAAGGACTTGCGAAAAGTCTCGACATATCCATTGGTATGCCTATGCTTTTTGAAAAAATTATCCCTTTTTCTTTTCAAACGTCTTCATAAAGTCAGTCAAAGCCTCAATTGCCTCGATAGTCGTGGCATTGTATATAGATGCCCTGCAACCTCCGACCGACCGATGCCCCTTAAGACCAGCCATACCATTGTCAAAGGCTTCCTGAACAAACAGCTTTTCCAGATCTTCGTTCGGAAGGCGAAAAGTTACATTCATAAGTGAACGGCTATCAATCTCTGCCGTACCTTTATAAAAGGCGCTTGAATCAATAACACCGTATAATAACTCAGCCTTTTTACGGTTTATTTTCTCCATCTTTTCCAGTCCGCCGATATCTTCTTCCAGCCATTTCATAACAAGCTGAATAGTATAAACAGCAAAACACGGAGGGGTATTATACATTGAATTTTTGGAAGAGTAAGTTGTATAGTCCAGCATGGAAGGCAGATTTTCCTGCACCAGTTCCAGCATATCATCATGGATTATTACCATGCAAACCCCTGCAGGACCGATATTTTTTTGCGCTCCCGCATAGATCAGGCCGAATTTGTTCATATCTAATTGTCTGCTCATTATATCGGAAGACATATCAGCTATTAGCGGAACGTCGCCGGTATCAGGAAAAGATGCCCACTGGGTTCCCTTTATTGTGTTATTTGATGTAATATGAACATAAGAGCTGTCGCTGCTGAACTGGATATTGCGGGGTATATATGTAAAATCTCTGTCTTCAGAAGATGCCACGATATTAACCTTTTTGTCCAGAATCACGGCTTCCTTTATTGCTTTAGTTGACCATGTGCCTGTATTGACATAATCCGCTACATTCTCTTTACTAAGGAAATTCATGGGAATCATGCAGAACTGCATACTGGCTCCTCCCTGAATGAAAAGCACGTGAAATTTTTCATCCAGTTTTAAGAGGCGCTCTATTCTTTCTTTTGCATCATTAATTATGTCATCAAACCATTTCGATCTGTGGCTGATCTCGGTAACAGACATTCCGGATCCGCTGTAATTTAAAAACGAATCCCTTATCTCCTCAAGAACGCTCAGGGGAAGGGCTGCCGGTCCTGCATTAAAATTATAAATTCTGTTTTCCATAATGTTTTTTCTCCAATATTTAACAGGCTAATGTTTTACAAAGAATCTTATTTGTACAGACAAAGAGAAATATGTCAATGAGTATTCCACGAATTTTAAAGCTAAAGTTTCGAGTATTGACAAACAGTTGGCTTATATTTTAGATTGAACTATTTTTAACAACGCCAAAATCAAAACAAGGTAACTTTTATGAAAATTTACACATACCCTTCAAAATCGGCTGAAACAAGGGTTGCATCTATTATAAATCGAGGGCTTGGTTTTAAGAAAAAAGATTATCTTAAAGTTTCGCAAATACTTGAAGATGTCAGAAAGAATGGCGACAATGCCCTTATTAAATACGCAAATCAGTTTGACTCCCCAGGCCTTTCAATAAAATCTATCAGGGTAACATCCGACGAAATTAAAGCTGCTGCAAAGAAAGTCAAAAAAACATTTATGCGCTCTTTAAACAGAGCAATATCTCACATCGAATCATTTCATAAACACCAATTATGCAATTCATGGATAAATACAGATCGCCCAGGTGCTTTTCTGGGACAAATAGTAAACCCGGTTGATTCGGCTGGAGTTTACGTGCCAGGCGGAAAAGGAGGAAAGACCCCCCTTGTTTCTTCTGTCCTCATGGGTGCAATCCCGGCAGGAATAGCTGGTGTAAAACATATAGCAATGGCAACTCCGCCCACAAAAGACGGAACTGTAAATCCCCATCTTCTTGTTGCGGCAAAAAAAGTAGGAATCAAAGAAATTTACAAGCTTGGAAGCGCATGGGCGATTGGTGCACTGGCATACGGCACAGAAACAGTTCCAAAAACCGATGTCATAGTCGGACCCGGAAATATTTATGTTACTTTGGCTAAAAAAATTGTTTCAGGAACAGTCGGGATAGATATGATAGCGGGTCCAAGTGAAATACTGATAATCGCAGACAACACTACAAACCCGGAATTCACAGCGGCTGACCTGCTTTCACAGGCAGAACACGACACAATGGCATCTGCTATGCTTGTAACAAATTCCCAAGAAACAGCAAAGGCCGTTAATATAGCAGTAGAAGAGCAGCTAAAATATCTGGACAGAAAAGACATAGCCGAAAAGTCTCTTGACAGTTTCGGAGCAATTATAGTTATGCCGGATCTCACAAGCTGCATAGAACTTGCAAACAGGATTGCCCCGGAGCACCTGGAGCTTCACATAGACAATCCATTTGAGTATATCGGAAAGATAAGGAATGCCGGCGCTATATTTGTCGGGGATTACACGCCGGAGCCTGTCGGCGATTATATAGCCGGGCCAAACCATGTGCTTCCTACCGCAGGAGCAGCCAGATTTGCTTCAGCTCTATCTGTAGATAACTTTGTCAAAAAAACAAGTCTAATTCATTATTCAAAAGAAGCCTTCAAACGAGAAGCAAAAGACATAATCCGCCTTGCTGAAATAGAAGGACTTGATGCACATGCGAATTCCATAAAGATACGACTAAAAATATAACGCTCAGGAATCATCTGTTTCCTTCAGCCTATTGATATAAAGACTTGTATTTTTAAGATAAAGGCCTTGCGGTCTTACCAGTAAGGAAACGCAATGATTTGGAGGTTTATTATGGCAAATGTTTCTACAACAAAAATGTCCTCTAAAGGACAAGTTGTTATTCCCGAAAACATACGGAAACAACTCAATTTAAAGGCTGGAGCTCAATTTGTTGTTGTCGGTGAGAAGGATGTCGTTATTCTTAAAAACATAGCGCCTCCAGCCCTTAATGAATTTGACGATTTAATTGCTGAGGCTAGAAGGAACGGGAAACAAGCCGGATTAAAAAGGTCTGATATTAAGGATGCGATATTTAAAGCTCGAAGGAAGAAGAAATGAGTTTGTTTTTCCTTGAATAGGGTTTAATCAAAAAATATTTAAAAATTACAATAATGAAAGTAATAAATTAGCTGAAAACTGAAAAATAAAGTCATATTAATATATGATGGAAATCAAGAAATAATATTTGGATAGCTAATATCGTTGATTTATTTCCTTACACTTAATGGTTAAGCCGTGTCATTGCAAGGTATTATCAAATGAAACAGCGAAAAAGCAACGCACGCTCCAATCGTTTGGACGTTATCCAAACGGTAAAAACACCGCTAGGATTTTTTACCTTGACAGTATTGGTTGTCGAGGTGATCCTTGGGATATCAGCGAACTTTAGTCAAGGGACAGACCGCACTTACCTAATCATCGGTATGCTAGGCTTGATATTTCTTCTTGTCATTATCGTCGCGGGTCTGGCAATCTTTAGACCAGAAGCCTTGAGCGGAAAACGCCCTCTCCAAGACAACATATCAAAGACAGAACTGTTACCGGTAGAAGACCAGAATATCACACCTTTACAGAAGATCGCTAAGTACAGGGAATTGATAGAACAAGAAACAAAAAACAATCTACTTATGAACTTCAACGTTCCTGATGGTTACACACCTGAAATATCAACTATTAATAAGTTTATCTTCGGCTTTTGCTATCCAAAAGATTGGGTCTTTACCAGGCTTGCAGAACAAACCCAGTATGGCGTTGCAGTGGATATACAATCCGCCGACAACATTGGTTTCGGCAGGAACGTCAACGTTGTAATTGATGACATTAGTAAGAATACGTCCGATCTGAGTGCAATCTATGAAGGAGCAGCAATTCTCATTATGAGATATTCTACAATATATCCAATAGTTGTGAGTTTTTGTCTGTTGTTGACAACTTTGTTTTTCGTCGAATTTCGTTGAAATTCTCATTTTTCTGAGAGAGCTTGAAGTGTATCATAAAAATACAAGATTACTAACAATCTGTATTTATTCGAGATTATTGGCAAATTCCATAATGAGAATTGCTGATGAAGGAGCCCTACAACAGGTCATGCTTATTTTCTCCAAAGCAAAGTTGATTTTTAAGGATGAAGATTTCATCTTTCAAGGTCTTCCTGCTCTGAGGTACAGAGTTGATTGGTTACCCCAGACTGAAGAAAAACAAGTAGTTTCGCTATATCAAATTCAGGTTGCGGATAAAAACAGGAAGAATCTTTATATTATATCATTTACGGCCCTAAAAGGAGGATTTCGAAAAATCAAGGCCTCTTATTTGACAACATAGCAAATACGTTCAGAATCTGACCAATCTCCGTTAGCTTTCTGAGGTAGTGACAAGCAAATTGTAGACATATTACAGATCATTCAACTAAGCAGTGCGGCTTAACAAACGCATTGACTCCGACCGGAAAAGCCGGGGCATTTTTTGCTATAGCGCAATCTTTTGTAAAACTTGCTTTTGCCAATATATAGTTGGCTTTCCCGGCCGGTCATGCGAGCCGTTCTGCCTTCAATTCAAGTAGATCTTGAAATCTAATGATGTGTTTTGTAACTTATCAAAACGCATGAGTCGTAGTTCAAAGTTACCATTTTTCAGACGAAAGTTTTTCGAATTGATCATTGCTCAATTTTGCGGTTCAGTTTTCAAAAGATGCCAATTTCCATTAAAAATAATACGATCATCGACTGTCTGAGTAAACTATTTATTGAGAACCATATCACTTGGTATTATAGTTAAACCATGAAGCAGTTAATGACAAAATATTTTTCAAAATGGTTATCAAAGCAAAAAGTATCTAAAAAAGACTTGAGCGCCGCCCTTTCAGAACTTCAAGCGGGGTATTTTGAGGCAAGTCTTGGTGGGCATCTATACAAAAAAGAATTCGATTTGAAGGACAAGGCAAAAGTGGTAGTGGAAGAACGATTATATGCTACAAAAAAGAAGATAGAGCTATTTTCATACATGGATTTGCCAAAAATGAAAAATCGAATTTATCAAAAAAAGAACTCCAGGTTTTCAAAGAATTATCCAAAATTTTACTGGGTTTTTCAGTGGCAGAAATAACAATAGCTATTGAAAATGGAGATTTTATTGAGGTGAAATTATGAGGAAATCCATTTCAGAATCAATTACCAGTACTGTTAAAGATTTAAACAAAAGCGGATTGATTGATCATATCACGATGAAGAATATTGAGAATCTCTGCCTTCCGGAAATTAAGGAATACAGCCCGGAAAAGATAATTTCTATCAGAAAGCAGCTCAAACTAAGTCAGGCAGCTCTTGCCAGCATTTTTAATATCAGCCCTTCAACAGTCCAGAAATGGGAACAAGGCAACAAGAAACCTGCTGGTGCATCAA
>Ga0255424_1077_pt1 | contig 23519 bp, 17 predicted proteins | sample ANMaggSeSYBR02F3_FD_182670 | JGI IMG/M metagenome (GOLD analysis project Ga0255424, IMG submission 182670) | Sediment cell enrichment communities from methane seep in Santa Monica Basin, California, United Staets - ANME aggregate JGI... | ecosystem: Environmental > Aquatic > Marine > Cold seeps >... | reverse complement strand
AATTTCTGCATTCCTACGAGAAGGCGACAGCAATGATCTTCCCCACCAGACCATGTTTCGATGTATGAATCTAATTCCTTCCAGCCGCGGAGGTTGAAATATCCCACACAAAAGTCCGCACGATCTGATAATTCAAGGGTTTTCTGGAGAGCGGGAAGAAGGCTTTTTTCTATGTTATCAAGAATACGCGGCATTAGAGTATCCTTTTTGAAGAGTTCCTTACTTGCGTTTTTCCGAGGTCATCTATAAAACCTCATAAGGAACGGGGAGCGCCGGATATCTCTACTCCGCTTATCAGCTTACCAGACCACAACCGAACAAAATCAGCCGGCACTATAGGTCTTTTAAAGACCGCTAAATAAATATCATCCAGGGTCCCGCCAAAAAAGACTGCATTCGGAATCTCCCGGATACGTGACTTCAAAAAGGAATGCCATAGACCTGCCAATCTAATCGGATCATTGGACGATACACTGTCGAGCGGAACAAAAAATTCAGTCTTTTTTGTCAAGCTATCGACACTCTCTTTTATGCCTCTAAGATCCTGGTGAAATAAACTATTATTGGAAGAATACTCAAATTGGCTGCCTCTTTGATTTGTAAAGTCCGACCAGTTGGGATAAGGCGGCTTTATGATTCGGACTCCATCTTCCATTTGTTTAAAATCCAGGAATTTTTTTGTGGTTAGGTGCTCTATATTACTCCAGGTCTTTTCACAGGCAAGGGGTAAAAGGTCCCAGTGATCCTCCCATTTTTGCAGAGGACCGGTTCCGATAATCAGTAACGGGTATGAGCGGCCAAGACTGTCACTACTGTCCCTTCCGACACCACAAACAATGTTATCTTTCTCAGAGCCTCTGGCCCAAAAACGCCATGAATAGAGATTTGAAGAATAGTTGCGTTTTGAGCCTAACATATGATAACCTTTTTCAACCCAATCAGAAAACGCCTTCAAAAGTGGAGCTTGAGAACCAACTCTGAAATAGTCTCTGGCCACTGGATGCTTACCCCACGCGGCCCAGTTCCAGGAGCGCTTAGATTTTACTAATCCCAGCATTTTACGATATTCCTTGGCGCTCTTCCAGGAGCACTTGTGAGGAGTTTTATAATCGGTCGGTTACCATTAAACTGATAATTTATTTTGATATATCTGATTCCCAAACGTTTGAGGGCCGCCTTATGCCTGGGGAATTCTTTAGGATAAAAAGTCCGCTGCCCATCGATAAAATCTTTTAAAAACTTAGCGAATGCTCGATAACCTGTATACTTTTTGGTCAAAACGAGGTTTCCTACCTCAATCTGAAAAATGACATCCCTACAGGTCTCGGGTGACCAGTTAAAAGTCTTTCTTACAGGATAGTTGAGATTAATCAGCTTTTGGGCTTTGTCCGCGCACTGAAGCTCAAGACTGGTTGCATGGGGTCTTATTTGGGCTTCCGGATTGATATCAGTGGGTAGCCCTCTGATTGAGACGGTGTAATTGGCTTTCACAAGTTTTACGACCTTGGCCCCTTTCGTTAAGAAGGAAAAAAAGTAGGAATCGAAAAGTATCCTCCGGTCCAGCACCTGTTTTGCATAATAACCTTTTTGCGTACTTCTGCTGACGAATGGCGCGGCCGGCCCATTCACAAATTTTACAGCATAACCATCATGTCCTAAAAGGATCTGCTCTAAAGTCTTTTGATCAGACACTCCTTGAATTTCCACCAAAACTTCCTTTTCCCAAAGGTCCTGGAGATGGCAGGCAGTTTCCGAACAAACAAAGTTCCATAAATAATCGAGAGGGCCGATTACCAGTTTCCAGAAAATCTTGTCATTGCCGGTCGACTTGCCGGCCATAGAAGCACTGAGCTTGTCATATGCCATGCGGGCCACAAAAAAAGGAGACTTGCTGGTGACTGTATCTTCATTGAAAGCCTGGGCGGCCATATGGTAAGCCACTGTTTTTGAAGCAGCCGCCGGCATAACCTCGGCCAGAGCGTTTTGATATTCTCGAAATGCCTTTGCGGCTAATAACAGAGACTCCAAAGTTTTTTTGCCATCGACTTTGCCGATCTTTTTTTCTAATCTGGAAATAATGGTTTTTCCTTTGTCTGCAACCTTTGCCAAGCCCCCCTTGCTTCCGATCTCCAGCTTGGCCGCTTTGGCTTTAGTGGATTGAAACTCGTAAATACGCTCAACCCATGAAGGCACATCATGGTCTATTGTTAAAGGTTTCAGCTCAATCGCCATTTTGTTCAAAACAGCAAAATACGGACCTTGATTGATTGCCATTCTTGCCGCTAACTGACGCCGCTCTTCTCTCCCTTGAAGCCTTTTAACGCCTTCTGGAAAAACAAGCCCAAAATTGTGCCAGGCTTGAAAATAAGCCTTCCTGTACAAGGTTTGAAATTCAAGTTTTTGACCTGCTATAATAAGAGGATCGACAAGAGCGGATTCCATTTCATTAAGAAACGAATCAATTTGCTTTTTCCCTTTAAGGGTGAAGACAGGCGGTACACTGGTTTGACGTAAAGCTGATAAACTGCCTCCCCAAAAATCTTCCAGGGTCACATACGACAGAGATTCATTTGAGTTAACCCAGGTGGCAAACCACCCGAGATCGACGCCCTTTAAAGTCAATATATGCTTTAACCATGCATGCAAATTATTCATTTCCTGATTAAGGCTGCTCGAATCGGTTTGCCAGACCACATTATAAAGATACTGGTCGGCAAATTGCTTTCTTATCTCAGGTATAATCTTTTGATCTGTCATTAAGACGATAGGTTCATAAGAAGGTTGAGGCATGGATTTGAGTGTTTCAAGGCTTTCAGCTTGCAGACGGGTACGCAAAAGATTGATGCGCCTTACGAGGTAAACTATGTGTTGGCCGATAACTTCGTCAGGAGTTGAATCAGAAAAGTTTACTATCCTCTCTCCCATCTGTTTGTCAAAAGAGATCTGAAAGCCGTCTTTAATCTGTTTGCAATACTTCTCCTTGAGTCGAATCTCAACATTATTACTTTCATTCAACCCAAATCTGGGAATCCACCAGTTGCGATTCTCCTCTTCCACTTTCAGAAGCGCCTCTCTAAAGCGTTCCATAATAATGACATCCGTCAACACTTCTCCCTGTAATATAAGAGGTTTTGAAAACTCATGAGAAATCCCTCTCATGGTTCCAAGATTCTTTACAAATGAAAAGCTCAACAGACCACAAATGGCAACCGCCACAGCAACCCATGAAGCTATGCCAAGATTTCTGGTTAGCAGGCTCCATTCAAGTCTTCGCTGGGTAGGGGTAAACAGATTTCTGTCATTAGGTAGAATTTGCTCAAAAAAATCATGTAGAAACAAGCCATTATTCGTTCCAGGCAAGACATCTCTCTCTTCAATAAGCCCGAGAGACTTTAAGAAATGTGAGTACGGGCTCCCTTCCTGTTGTCCGCTGCTAAAGAAAAGACCTCTTAAAACTGGAGTCTCCTGGTAGGGATTTTCCCAAAAAGCCCCTTTAATAAAAGAATCAAAGCCGGATTTAATTTTTTCAAACTCTTCAGGAAAAAGAAGAATGCCCGGATCAGCGCTTTTGGACCCGGCCTTATGTAAAAGGAGAAGCCGGAGATCTCTTAAGCGCCCCCCGATTGTATGCATGGCACGGTTGACAAAGGCAACTACATCTGTTAACAGGTCATGATTCATGAGCCCCATGGCCTGTTCAAGGCTTTTATCCGGAAGATGATCACAAAATTGAGTCATACCTTGAATCAAGTCGCATTTGGTTACAAGAACGTATACCGGAAACTTTACACCGAGAACCCGCATCAATTCATCAATACGGCGCCGGATGTTTCGACCATCTTCTTCAAGGGCTTCGGGGCCGGAGCCAAGTAACTTATCAGCCGCAATGGTAACAATGAGACCATTGAGAGATTCTCTTTTTCTGTATTTGACCAAAAGGTTGAGGAATTTTTGCCATTCCTCTTTATCACGGCCTTCATCGACAGGAATAGCATACCTGCCGGCTGTATCGATAATAATAGCCTGTTCAAAAAACCACCAATCACAATTCTTTGTCCCGGAAATGCCCGAAGTTCGGCTGACATCCGCAAACGGTGAAGAAAGACCCGCGCTTTTAATTGCCGTGGTTTTTCCGGAACCACTTTCTCCGATTACCATATACCAAGGAAGCACATAAAGAGGGTTGCCATATTTTTTCAAGTGAGAAGACTTAAGAGACTCAATAGCCTCTTTCCAACTATCCTGAAGCTCTCTTAAACGCGCACTCTCTTTATCGTCCACGGTTTTCAGATAGGAGTCATCCTGCTCAATGATCTGGTCAACAAAATGCTGTTCCCGACGTTTAAGCCATAGCTTTCTTAGAAAAAGCAAACCCAGCCCTAAGCCTAAAATGCCCAGCAAAATGAAAAATCCTACCCACCATGCCCAATCAAGGCTCAGTACGATCCCAAAAACCAGAAGGATAGTCAGTAGAATTACTGCTATAATAAAAAAGACTTTAAGAATTTTAAAAAGAATCTGCTTCATTTACTTAATAAACTTTCTCCGATATTGTTTAGAATAAACCTGTAAATCAAATACAGAACCGAGTAAAGGAGAACGGGGGTTCCAAGACAAAGAAGCGTAAAAGTTGAGAAGCGTTTTTTTTCTTTAGGAGAGATCATCTCGCTCGACTCAACAGGATATGCTTCCGGAAAAAGCTCTCCTTTTTCAAGAGAAGGTAGTCCCACTGAACTTCCTGTAAGAAGTTTCAAATTTGATGTCTTTAGCTGTTCCAGGAGATATTCGTCTCCTTCATGGCAATAGCGTCCCATAAAACCTATAGATAGACAGAGATAATAAACCTCCCTCACATCTCTTTGATGGGGACCAAGAGTATTTAAGCGTTCAAAAAAAATCTCGCCGGCGTCGGCAGTCTGATAATAAAAGCGCTGGAGTTGTTCACCCTGCCACAGATGTTTTTCTTTCCACGAAGAGTTTAAAATAGCCTCATCAATCCAGGCAAAAATAGCAAAGCGCGCCAGGTCGTAGTCCTCCTGAGAGAAAGCGCCGTTATTGAGACTCTCTTGACTCTTCGAAATCAGACGTTGAATATCGGCCTTAACTTGATCAAAGGGTGGTTGTTTTTTGGCCACTGTTTTCAAAAAATATGCCGCGTAGGCAACGAGTTCTATAAAACAATCGGTCAATCGCATATCTAACTTTTCCCCACAACCATCAGTTCTATCTTTAAATCTTCAGGAGCTGCATCCCAATACAAAGCAATATTGTAATCTTTGTGCACACGGGCCCATTGATCACTGTGATGGTCAATCTGAAAATAAATAGAGTAAGTCCGACGGGGCAATTCTTGTGGCGGCGTTGGAAGGTGTTGCAGCTTTACTCCTGGAAGAGCACGGGCCATAAGAATAGGTAAAGATTCTCGTGAACTTATTTTTGCGATTGTTTCCAGAGACTTAAGCACGAAATCAGGATCCTTTTCGGTTTCAAAAACCAGGTAAAAACGGTTTCGTCCTTCAAAAATCGTTGGGGCCAGATCACACGCATAATAGGTTCCGTCGTATACGAGTTGAATCACATATTCCGGCCCGGCCGTAATTTCATCCAAAAGCTGGGTAACTATAGCCTGCGCGCCTGAAAAACATTTCCACAGGTTTTGATGATCATATCCGGATAGAAGACGGGTTCCGTCTTCCAGTTCTCCCATCACATTGACCTGCTCTGAAAAAGAAGAGAGTTCGCCGATCAACTCTCTTAAGAGGGCATACACCGTCCAAGGATGAACTTGTTGCGATTCAGTAAAATGAAAAAGGGAAGGAATGTAGCGATTAAGGGACCTTAAGGCTAAGAGATAAACCATATCTCTTGTCCCGAATTCGACTGTATGAATCCCCCTTTCACGTTTATACGATTCAAGCTGGTGGCCGCGAGATGCGATCTGGTCCCTGATTTCCTTGACAATCTTTACGAGAGGACCTGAACCGGAAATGGCAAGGGAGGGAGGAACAAACTCTTCGGAAAGCGTTATCTCTTCGCCTGATCTTTTCAGTCGAGCAAGAGGAACAAGTATATAGTCTCCGATTTGATCCTTTTCCGTTTCCCAAAATATTTTCAGGACATAGTAAAGCCTCTTAATCTGAGCCGGCGGCCCGCTTTGATGTAAGTCGGAAACCTCTTCAGGGTCGGTCGTTGTCACAAATCTGGTGGTCACTTCTGAAAGGTTTTCTAATTTGGAAAGCACGGTAACATTTTCTCCGGCATCATTCCATTTTTTCAGGCCGATAAAAACGGTAAAAGGTTTGTCCCCATCCACCCAGGCTTCATCAAAAGAACGGGCCTCGATAAGAGAATTGCCCGGGAAAATTAGATAGGTCATATCCGGAAACAAAAATTCACCTTTCAGGAGATTAAAAGAAAAATTTCCCAGAGCGGTTTTCTGGATCTCTAAATTCCCGACGCCCCATAGGTGGGGCTGAAGGAATTTATGAAAAGGTGTCAACAGAGACTGAAAATGAAGATCTTCCAGTTGAAAATGTTGTGGTTGTAAAAAAAGGCCTTGATGCCAAAAAAGAGGTCTTTCCATATTCTTTATCTTTTTTTTATAATGTTAGAGATGGGGAGAAGTTATTTCGCCTGCATCTATAGACTGTCACATATTAAATTGCACAAGGGTAGAGGGAGAAGGCTGTATTGTAATACGCCGACGACCGATAACGCAGTGAAATTTAATATGTGACGGTCTATATTATTGAATCTGTTTCGGGCCCAACGTAAGTTCTATATTTAAGGGGCCTGGTTTTAAAATTTTAGTCCGCTTAATCCACCCTTTTTTTTCTATAATCACCGGAATATCAAACAACCGTATAATTCTCTCTTTGTAAAGCGAATAGTAACCTGCCACAATGGCTATATATCTTGCGCCCTCGGCTCGGTTCAACCGAAAAGTCAAATCTTGCCCGGGATGAATAATTAATCTTTCTGAGCCGGCTACACTGCTGTCAAAAAGGCCGCATTCCAAAAGTTTGTAAAGCCCGTTATTATCGCCGGCAAGCTGATTGAAAGTATTCGGATTTCTGAGTTGATAAACACATATAAGGAGAGTGTGAGGCGTTCCCTCGTGGAGGTTTAATTGAAAATCGGCTTTTAAGTGAAGTTGAATAGTCTCTTTTTCGTATCTCCACTCCGGAGGAGCAAGAGGCAGGGATGCACATGAACAGACTCCGAAAGCAAGCAACCACAGGAACAGTATTTTAATATATTTTTTCACTTTGTTATCTCCTTATACCTGAGTTGAGCGATTTTTGAGCATTCTTTTCAAATTCTCTTAAGAATTTCTCCATGAAGCGTCCTGAGTCAAACCATTTTTTGCATTTATAAAACTTTTTTTCATATATTTCAAAAAATTCTGCTTTTTGGAACGGTCCGAACTTAAAACCTCCGCTACCGTCGGCTTTGATCTGATCAGGGTCCAATTCGTGTAGAATTTCGCCTATCTCGGTGTAGGCAGCCTCTTTAAATGCTTGATGTGCAATCAGAAAGGCTTTTTCGATCTGCCCAAGATAGCTCTCAAGGGATCGGGCATGGCTTTCTCCACCTTCCAGATGAAAACCTATAACCTGCCTGATCGTTTCATCCCCGGTGCTTTCGCCAAGAAAGGTTGTATTAATCACACCCACCACTTGATTGAGGGCATCAAAGATAGTATTCAAGGATTCAGCCAATTTTTGTAAAAGTTCTGTGGAAGATAGATCGGCCTGAGAAATCCTTCTTCCTAATAACAATGAAAAAAGCCTCGGAAGAACCTCTTCATCTATGTTTAAACCGCTGTATCTGCTTGAAATTGCTATATTAAATTCAGCCGTCAGTTTCTCAAGCAACATTAATTTTTCGCTACCTGAAAATTCTTTTAGTCTTTCTTCAAGATATGTTTCGATTAAAGTTTCAGCCTGCAAGCGATCTGACTTATAAATTTGTCTAATTTCATTTGTTATTTGTTCTGTCGATATTTGGTCGTTCATTCCCCTATCTCTTATTACCACCATTATCCGGATAAAGAATAACCGTCTCGGATATAAAATCGTTTTCCTCGGGTTCGTCTGCTCCCTTTGTTGCCGGAATATCGTCCTTATCTGCCTGAACAGACGGTGATTTTTCTTTTCTAAAATCATCAGGTGAAAGAATGACCGTCTCTTCTAACCCATACTCATCTTCTGAGACAACATTGGTATTGTCAAATCGCTCCCTGCCCGCTGTTGATATAGCAACCGTTTTTTCTAATTCATCCTTCTGTGCTTCCAGGCCAATACTCCATTTTTCCATGATCTTAGCGAGGATGTCAGAAATAGCCTTATTTTCCGGTGCAGGCTCTGCTTGTACAAAATTGAGCTCATGAGAAAACAATTTGTCTTTGACCTCTTTTCTGAGGTTTTCTAATTCTTGCTGGAATTTGTCCTTCGACCATTTAGAATTTTCCATCAAGCCGGTTCTCAACCCAATTTTCAATAAAGACCAGCCCAAACCGATAGATTTTTCCCAAAGGCTCACCCAGTCCTGACTAACACTCTTTCCATCAGGAATCCAGAAAATATTTTCAGGAGAAAAGGCGCTATCGGCTCCGTTTTTTAGAAAGTTTTCCAGGCTATCATCATCATTTGAGACTATTTTCTCAATTTTTTTTTCAAGAGTCACATATACTTCTGAAACATCTTGTTTTTTGTTGACCAGAAGCGTGTAAAACCAGATAATTCCCAGAAAATGGGGGCTGGAATATGGGAATAATTTCGGGAGAAACGGTGGCTTGACGGCATTTCCTCCTATGTCTATAAAGTTTAGTTTAAAGTTCCAGAAAAACGGCAACAGGTCACTCTGGTCTGCAAGGTTAATCCAGATTCTATCGATAGATAAATCAAGCCCTGGATCATCTATCCTGGAAAAGATAGTCTGAACAAGCTCGCTCAAAAAAGAAAGCTTTAAATACAAGACTTCCAGAAAATATTTTTTGTTTTTATCAAAGAAAAAAGGGGTTGTTGCCAGACTATTTCGTTTTAAAGCCTTCAGACAGTTTATTCTGCCGGATTCTTGTTTTTCGCTAAGCCTGCTTTCCAGATCGTCAAATGAGGCACCTGAAATTAGAGACAAAAAATCATAAACATTAACAGATCCGGCTTCAAAAATTAACATGTAAAAAGGATAAAAAGAGATTGGAACAATTCTTGAGACGGCTAAACAGTCTGATCCATAGCACTCCTGCCGGCTGGAGCAATCGATACAAGGAAACCGATTCAAGCGGTTTCTCACTTCTGTGAGGCGACCGAAGTCTTTGATCAAATCCCACCTGTCTTTAAGTGCGGAATGGTCGGAACTCTCCAATGAAAAAACGTAAAAATCAGACTTGCCTGTTGAACCAAAACATGACGGACAAAACAGATAGCGTTTAAGTGAGGCAGAATAACGCTGAAACCCCAAGCTGGTCAAGATGTCGTCATCATAGCATTGTTGAAGAGGCAGCCCACACACCGGACACGGAGGGTGAAAAAAGATCCGTTTTGATTTGCAAAAAAATAAAGACTGTAAAGATATCAACCCACCATCTTCTCCGATTTGATCAGCCAGGATGATGGCGGAACCATCCTGATTTTTTCTCGAATAAAACAAAAATGCCTTCTGCCAGCATTGATCAATATCCTGGTTGTTGAAAGGCCGTAACTCATCCCGTGTTAGATGATATTCATCTTTTTGCAACAAAAGGAATACTCGTTTAATTTCACTTCCGGCATCGGTGACAAACCGAGCTTCAATGAGCCTGGCAAAAGGGTCTGACTCACTGATAATTAGAAATGGAAAAGGAGATTTTTCCAGAATGGAACCATCTTGAGAGATCAAAGGAAAATTCAATCGGAACTTCGTATCGGTAAACTCAAGATAAGGTAGCAAAGATGGCATCTTGATATTATTCACTCTAAATTTCTCCATGAATATTTTGGCATCCTGCATTTGTCAGTTTACACTTTTTAGAGGTGATTCCAGCTTCGACCGGAAACATGAAGTGCCTAAAGTGAGCTAAAGTATGTTAAAGTGCCTAAAGTTAAGGAGTCGCTTCGCTCCATTAATTCATATAAAATTGGCAGCGCCGAAGGCGCAATCCTTAACTTTAGGCATTTTAGGCACTTTAGCTCACTTTAGGCACTTGTAATTTTTTGTGTACTCGTACAAATTTAAAAAAGTGTGAACTACTTTTGACCTATTTTGAAGGATGCCAATATTCTCTATTTCTTGAAGTGCTTCTCCATAAAGTCTGCAAGATCTGACCTGTCATAAGTGATGTTTAATTTCGTTTTGAGGTGTATTAAATCCTCATGAAGTTCCCGTGCGCTTTGATATCTTAATTTTTTGTCTTTCTCCAGGCATTTCATCACAATTCTATTTAACTCGTCAGGGATATCCGGTCTTAATTTTATTATAGGAGCTATTTCTTTTTCCGGAATAAACCTGATGGCTTCTATCTCACTACCAAATTGATATAATTTTTTTCCTGATAATATTTCATAAAAGACAATACCCAACGCATATATGTCAGCTCTATGATCGACAGATTGCCCCAATGCCTGTTCCGGAGACATGTAGGAAAGTTTACCTTTAATGACACCAGCCAGAGTTAAACTTGGCTCAGATCTGGCTTTTGAGATTCCGAAATCGCTTATCTTGACCTCTCCTTGAAATGAGATAAGGATATTCTGAGGACTAATATCTCGATGAACAATGTTCAAAGGTTTTCCGGTCTTGTCGTCTAGTTTAGAATGCGAGTACTGCAAACCTCTACTGATCTGTGAAACAATAAAAACCGACTGATCAACAGGGAGGCCTTTTTTTGCCACTGCCGTGATTTCTGCCAGATTTTTGCCGCGGACATATTCCATAGCGATAAAGTAAATATTCTGAAACTTGCCAAAATCATTTATCTGAACAATGTTTGGGTGTTGTAATAATGCGGCTAGTCTGGCCTCTCGGATAAACATTCTAATAAACTCTGAATTTTCAATAAGATGAGGCAGTATTTTTTTTATGGCTACAATCCTTCGAAAACCATCCTCGCGCACATAGTCTGCCACAAATAACTCGGCCATTCCTCCTTGCGCTATTTTCCTTTGCAATATATAAGGGCCGATCCGAGTCATACCTTCAGATTCTTTTTGAATCTTTAATGCTTTTGTCTTAGAAATACGATCTATCACCGCCATAATCGCTGAAAACAATAAAACACTAAAGAGTATCGCATAGACAAAGAGAGCTTTGTATTTACTTATGGAGCTGTATAATTGGGTTGAAGAAAATATCAAATACACTTTGCCGATATTTGTTCCGGAAAAGGTGATATTTGTTGAAAAGCCGACAATTTTTTCATTGTCGGGTAAAGACTTTGCTTCGATAGAAATCCCTTTAATGGTATCTATATATCTTCCATTCTTTATGGGAATAGATATCTTATTTATCATATCAGAATCGCTATGAGCCACCAACTTGTTTTCATGATTCAGAATCGATACGAATATAAAGTTATTACTACCTTCAACCTCGCCAATTGCCACATTCAGAGACAACATATTCTTTTCTAAAAGAGACGGGCCAATCTTAGAGGCAAGCTTTTGGGTCACCGATAATCCGTATTGATAAAAATCATTATTCAGACGTTTTACACTGCTATTTAAAATTAAATAGCCGGTTACAGAGGCTATGAGCCAAATGATAAGACATATAACTATGCTATTTCTATTACGTCGAACAAATTCTATCTCAAGTAATTTACTAGTAGTCTTCTTGAAAATGTTCGTTGGTAACTCTTTCACCCATAACATGGTTGATGAGGCAATTTCGCGAACAGACGACATGGGAACCTCTCTCTATCAAAGGCTAAGCAGCCAGTTTCTTAATAATTTCTATGCACCGGACAATTACTTGACGTTTCAACCAACCCAGGTCTTTTCTTTTAGCGATTTCCGATAAGAAGATATCTTTAGATTTATCAAACCCTCCCGGCTTTAGTTCACTATTTGTTGACCGGATAATCCTAAATCTGTTCAGGTTTATACAATTAAAAATTTCTTGGGAAAAAGGTTTGTTTGTTCCACACAGAGGGCATGTAATACAGGTTGTTCCCGCAAAAACACCCCTGCTCCCTGCTTGTGATCTATAAGCAGCTCTCAGTTTGCTAACTATAGACCTAAGCTCTTTAAAATATAACATAATTATCACAAGCAACATTATAGTAAAGCTCGAAAGTGCAACAAAACCAAAGCGCTTTTCAAATTTGTCAATTTCAGCGGCTGAAATGGCCAGATATATTTCGCCAATCTTTGTCCCTGCATAAGTCGCATCTGAAAAAAAGTTAACAATCCTTTTGTAGTCGGATGAATTCCCTTCCCAAAAAGAAACTTGATCAACAGTGCGAGCCCTTTCATTCGTTGTAGACATTATCAATTCAACATTGGTGTAAGCTATAATATTGTTTTTATGATCAATAATAGCTGCATAAACTATATCCGAATTGCCGGTAGCTTCACTAAGCAATGCACTCAGAGTCGGCATGTCCAGTTCTAACAAAGGTAAACCGGCACGACTGGAAAACCCTCTGGCCATTTTTACTCCAGATTGATTGATAGTCTTCCTTACCAGGCTGATCTTGATTGAAGTAATCATATAAAAAACAGCAATACATATCCACCAGACTACAAGACACAAGATTAAACGGTTTTTGTTTTTCTGAAGCAACTTCATTTCAAGAATCTTGTCCACTATAATATTTGCTGAATTAACTAAGTTGAACGATTTTTTGCGAAGAAATGTGCTAAGATCTTGATGCAGTCCCGCACAGGCTGGACGAAAAGCGTAGTCATACCAATGAATATGTCGAGACTTTTCACAAGTTCTTGATGCGCAAGAGATTGGTGCAAGTCGAGTAAAAAATCGCTCAATTTAGGTTATAGAAATCAGGTAATAGTTAAGACACTAAGTACTTTAAATAAAATTATTGTAATAATGAAAAATTGTCAAGTATCTTCTTTTCTTATGTATCATCAATGCAAGGAATAAGACGAAAACCATTCTTCTTGATTTTTTTTTTATATTATTATAGTGCTTAAATGAAAATAGGGGGATTGCTTCGACGACTCATAACCATGGGTTTTCGTTCAGGCATTATATCTGTTTTTGAATTTTTAGAAAAATATATTTTCATGAAAATGATAATTAACCTATGTTAAACCAAATATTTAACAGATTTAAACATTTAACAATCACTCTGCTTATAATTGCAGGAGGATTCTTTTTCCTTTCCTCTTGCGCAACCCCTCTCTTCGATAGAAAAGCTATGCTTTTTCGATCGGAAGAATATGTTGTTTACAGACTTAAAAAGAAAAAAACACCTACTATGCTGGCTGAGATGTTTTTGGGGGATAAAAAAAGGTCGTGGGTGATAGAAGACGCTAATGAAAACGTTGCTTTTAAAAAAGGCGAGGTCATTGTTATTCCTCTCAAAGAGAAAAATAAGGGGGGGCTTACAGTTGACGGATTCCAGGTGGTGCCTATTCTTTCATATCATCGTTTTGCTGATAATTGCGACTCTCCCCTTTGCCTCCCTGCCCACGTTTTCGATCAACAAATGAAGTATTTAAAGGAAAATGGTTATAGAGTTATCAGCCTGGGAGAGCTTCTTGAATTTTTAGAATATCGCAATTCCCTTCCAAAAAAGTCTGTGGTCATTAGCATCGATGACGGCTATAGATCGGTTTATAATATTGCCTGGCCTATCCTGAAAAAATATGACTTCAGAGCAACCCTTTTCATATATACCGATTTTGTTGGTGTCTCAAAAAACGCCATAACATGGGATCAACTCAGAGAGATGAAAAAAAGTGGTTTTGAAATAGGTGCTCACACGATGTCTCACTGCGATCTTACCAGACAGAATAAAGGAGAAGATACTGAGGCGTATATGTCCAGGATCGAAAAAGAACTTAGCATGTCAAAACAGATCATTGATAAAAAGCTGAACCAGAATACTGTTTTTTTAGCTTTTCCCTATGGACGTTATGATCAGAGTGTATTGGATATGTGTAAACGCTTAGGTTATAAAATTGCAGTATCTGTGAAAAGAGGGAGCAACCCATTTTTTGCTGATCCCCTTGCTCTGAGGAGAAGCCAGATATTGAAAAGAGATATAAAGAGTTTTATTTCCAGACTCAAAACCTTTAATAAACTTTCATTAGAGTAACAGCATCATGAAAAAAAATATAGCGCTTATCTGGATTGTCATTCTATTAACAATGGTCAGCGGCTGTGCCGAACATTTTAAAAAATTCTCCCAAAAAATCCATGAACGTAAGAAGGAAAATTTGGTTCAGTCATACCTGCAAACCGGCAACGAGTATGAAAACAAAGGAAATCTGGCAGAGGCATATAAACAGTATAAACTGGCTCTTACTGTAAGCCCTCAAAATCAGGAAGCTGTTAAGGGCATTGACCGGCTGGAAGAAGAGTTGCTCAAATGGGCAGAAAAATATTATCAGGAAGGCATGAACTTCTATAATCAGGGGAAATATCGCCCGGCCCGTCGTAAATTTTTAACAGCTTTGAATTTTTGGCCGGATCATTCCAAAGCGCTTAAAATGCTCACTCCTCGCAAACACATCAAATATAAAAAGTATATTGAGCATATAATCAAACCGGGTGAAAGCCTTTCAAAGATAGCAATGATTTATTATGGGGATTATCGCAAGTTTCTTGTTTTAGCTGAATACAATAACATAGCCGATGCCTCACTGACGCATGTCGGGCAGAAAATCAGAGTTCCTGAAATAGAGGGGGTGCCATTTTTAACAGAAAAACAGGATATCAAGCCTGAAGAGGCAAGGACTCCTGATTTGGCCCCTCTTGATCGAAAGATCAAAAAAGAGGAGGAAAAGTCTGTAGATGAGGAAATAAAAGAAGAACTTGAAGAGACTGTAGATGAGGAAGTAGAAGAAGAACCTGAAGAGACTGTAGATAAGGTGGAGATCTATAGAGATCAGGGCGTCGAATTCTTTAACCAAATGAAATACCAGGAAGCTATTACTGAATTCAACAAAGTTATAAATGCAAATCCCGATGATGCAATTAGCCTTGAATACCTTGCCAGGTCGCACTTTCAATTGGCCAAGGGTTTGTTTGAAAAAAAGGATTACTTGAAAGCAAAAAAGGAATTCGAAGTATCTCTCCAATACAATAAAAACTGCCCAACATGCCAGGAATACATCAAAAAAAGTGAAGAAACATACATGGAAATCCATTACAAACTGGGTGTCGCGCACTTTGGAAAAGAACAATTGATCGAGGCCATTATGGAGTGGGAAGTGGTCCGGGCTATTGATTCCAACTATAAAGAGGTAGCAAACAATATCAAAAAGGCAAAAATTCTTTTGAAAAGACTAGAGGAAATAAAAAAGTCTCAGAAGGCCAAATAGTGCCTGTTCTAAAAGTATTTTTTTTAACACTGGCAATAGTTTCAGTTTATTTGCCGATGTGAAGATTTGTGTAAAAGCCATTAGCTATTAGCCATTAGCTATTAGCTATTAGCTGAATGTGTTATCTGTTTGATTTTTTAAGCCGAAGGCTAATTGCTAAAAGCTAACTGTATTTTACGAGGTCTGTACTTTACATATGAAAGCGCCTGTTATTGTTGTTCAACTAGTTCATATCTATGGGCCTTTGAAAGGTGAAATTCAGGAGTTTTCTGAATCAACGATCTTGATTGGCCGCCATCCTTCTTGCCATGTGCTATTCCCGAAAGACGTTGCAATCGTCTCTCGAAGACATGCTCAAATCTTCAGAGAAGGGAATCGTTTTAAATTAATTGATCAGAGTACCAACGGAACGTTTGTAAACGGGAAAAAAGTAAAAGAAGCATATCTAAAAGATGGAGATGTTTTGATTTTTGCTGAAGGCGGACCCAAGGTGAGTTTTTTGACCAAAGTGGTGGAACGTCAAGATGAAATCAAAGACACCCCTTTGCCAGGCTTGCCGCAAAAACCGGAAATAGCCGAGGTTGAGAAGCCATCTATTGCTCAGGCTCAATCCGAATCGAACCTGGCGGAAGAGATTTCGATACAGGAGGTTCAGGTTCCGCTAATCATTCAATTTGGCCCCACCATACGCTCTTTTAAAAAACTTCCTGTGACCATCGGAAAAAATCAAGATTGTGATTTAAGTATAAACCATCCAGCGGTCCTTGACCGTCATGCCCGGATCTTTTTCAGTCAGAATCAATACTGGATAAAGGATCTCACTGGGCAGATGTTGATATCGATCAATGGGCAGCCCGTTAATTTTCAGGGTCCCTTAACTCCCGAAGACCTTGTGGCATTAACTCCTCAGGGACCAACTTTTCGATTTCTGAATGGTGGGCGTTTAGCAGAAATTGAAAAATCCGGTTCTGAAGAACGTGTGAACGCGCTTCAGAAAAAAGAAGAAACATGTCCGCCGGACAAGCATCAAGAAGGATACATCAAAAGGGCCAAGTCCATAATCAACAAATTTTTAAGTTAAGGACTCGGTCAAAAATAAGTTGGTAGAATTTGTGCAAAAATATGCCTGAAATAAACCTTGTCGGCAAATCGGATAGCGGTCTTAAACGCTCAAATAACGAGGATCGCTTTATGGTAAGGAGCGAACTGGGCTTTTGTCTTGTGGCTGACGGCATGGGTGGCGCTGCGGCTGGAGAAATAGCCAGCCGTATCTTTACTGAAACTACATTAGAGCTTTTTTCAAGCTCTGCCGGCAGATCTGAAAAAGAGACAATCGAATTAGTCCAAAGGGCTTTTAACTTTGCTAATGAAAGAATCTTGAGTCATGTAAAGAAAAATCCTCATCACAAGGGAATGGGATGCACAGCAGAACTGATGGCCTTTTCCGATAAGGGTTTTGTTATCGGCCATATAGGAGACAGCCGAACTTATTGTTTAAGAGATGGACAACTCAAACAACTGACTCAGGATCACTCACTTGTCCAGAATCAGATAGAGCAGGGTCTGATTACTCCTGCCGAAGCCAGAAACCATCCTCTTCGAAACGTCATTCTTCGGGCAGTCGGTATCAAAAAGAAGTTAGCTCTTGATTTGGTTAGAGGTATTACGTTTTCCGGCGATCTGTTTCTTCTATGCTCAGACGGCCTTTCGGATATGATCGATGATAACCAGATCCGGAACATCCTCTTTTCTACAGCCCCTTTGCTTCAAAAAGTAGAAAAACTCATTGAATCAGCTAACGAGGCTGGAGGTTACGACAATATTACCGTTGTTCTTGCAAACATTTAGACCCTTACCCTCCCATGGAAATATTAAGCGAACTTAAAAAATATTTTGATCTCTCCTCATTTCGCCCCGGCCAGGAAGAAGTGGTTAGAACGGTTCTGGAGGGGAGAGATGCCCTGGTGGTCATGCCGACCGGAGGAGGAAAATCGCTGTGCTACCAGCTCCCTGCTTTAATCCGTGATGGAACGGCCCTTGTGGTTTCTCCTCTTATCGCTTTGATGAAGGATCAGGTGGATGTCCTTCAAAAAAGAGGGATTGCCGCATTATTCATCAATTCCACCCTTTCACTGGTGGAACAAAGACAGGTACTTAAAAGACTTGAGGCAGGAGAGTTAAAGCTTTTGTATGTCGCTCCGGAACGGTTTCGCCAGAAGGAGTTTCTGCATACCCTTTCCCGCTCCAGGATCAGTTTTGTGGCGATAGATGAAGCCCATTGTATTTCCCAGTGGGGGCACGACTTTCGTCCCGATTACCTGCGGCTTGGAAGAATCTTGAAAAGTATAGGGCCATATCAGATCCTCGGCGCTACCGCCACTGCCACTGAATCCGTCATATCCGATATTATCTCCAGCCTTCATCTTAAGAATTGTCGACAGTTTGTAACAGGATTTTATCGAAACAACCTGCAGTTGAGAGTACTTCACTGTGCAAATAAAAAAGATAAGCAAGACGCCCTTATGTCCGCTCTTACTGAAGAAAAGTTTCCTGCAATTGTATATTGCGCCACGAGAAAAGGCGTGGATGAAGTGGTAACCCTGTTGAAAGATCAAGGGCATCCTGCATCAGGATACCATGCCGGCATGGACGATGAAACACGAAATCGTGTGCAGGAACGATTCATGACAGGACGCAGCGAAATAATTGTGGCAACCAATGCCTTTGGGATGGGAATTGATAAATTAGACATACGTCAGGTCATCCATTACCAGTTTCCCGGTTCTATAGAATCGTATTATCAGGAGATAGGAAGAGCGGGAAGAGATGGGAAAAAATCAATATGCTCGCTCCTTTTTTCTATGGGGGATAACTATATCCAGGAATTCTTTATTGACATGAACTACCCTTCGCAGGAAGCAGTCCATGATGTCTTTGAGTTCTTAAAGAGTGATGGGAGGGATTATCTGAGCGTTGGAAATAATGAAATTTCTGAAATGACCAGCTCCGTCCAGAGCGACGGACAGGCAGGGATCATCATAAAAATGCTGGAACAGGCCGGTTATCTGGAAAGGCTATATTCAGGGAGGCGGCTCTGTTTTGTTGCGGCCGGCACAGGAAAACCAAGAGGACCTGTCCGAAAAAAGATATTTGACGCTGTGTCAAGAATTGCAGGATCTAAAGGAAAAAAAGTTTCAATTGACATCCTGGCAAAGGCCGCGGGTATCGAAAAACCAGCGCTTCTTAGAGGCCTTAGACCGCTTTCAGCAGACGGATTGATTACATACATACCCCCAACCGCCGGTCGTGACATCAAAATAGTACGGCCCCAGACAACCTTTAAGGAGTTGGAAATAAACTTTGAACTCCTTGAGAAAAGAAAACAGAATGATCTGGAAAAACTCAAAGAAGTGGTAGCTTACGGATATTTTGGAGGGTGCAGATGGGATTTTCTCCTTTCTTATTTTGGGGACGACAGCGCAACAGACCAGTGCGGTTCCTGCGACAACTGCATTCAAAGAAAACTAAAAAGGACCGATACAAACAAAAAAGAAGAAAAAACAACAATCCTTAAAATATTGAGCTGTGTGGCGCGCATGCAGGGTCGGTTTGGCCGGGCACGTGTTGCCCAGGTACTTACCGGCGCTTCAAGAAAATGGATAACCTCACAGGGAATGAATCGACTGTCCACTTATGGCTTGCTGTCCAATTTTATCCAGGAAGATGTCCTTGATCTTATTAACCAGTTAGATCGGCAGGGATGTTTTGTTCGCCAGGGAGATCATCTTTACCCGACTATAGCCCTCAGTGAAAAAGGGATTGGGGTGATGAAAAAAGAGGAGGAGGCGTTTCTGAATCTGCCGGAAATCAAAAAACCGGCCAGGACCATCGCAGAGGTAGCCACTGATTTTTCTCCGGAGCTCTACGAGCTATTGCGTCAAAAAAGAGAAAAGTTCGGAACGGCAGCAGGACTTCCCTTGTTTATGATAGTCTCAAACCGGACACTGAAAGAGATGGCAGCGTCAGTACCAAAAAACATGACGGAACTTCTCCGGGTACACGGAATCGGACCAGCTAAAATGGAAAAATATGGACAAGGGTTTTTAGACGTGATTTTGGAATATTGTGATAAATCAAACCAAACCAAACCAGACCCACAGTAAAGGAGGCAGTTATGCAATTAATTGAATGGGAAGTAAAGGAAAACAATAGCACTTAAAGCCTGATTTTGCGTGGATGCTGCAACTCTTCTTTTTACCGCGAGATAGGTCAGGAAGTCGCTGATCTCATTTTCACCCATCTCGGCAGGATATAGTTTGCCATGATAAAAGATAAATTTCCTTATCCATTCGATATAAGCCTGCTCTGTTCGAATACTATAGTGTTTGCAACGAATCCTGTTTCGAACCTGGTCCAATAGCTTTGGTTGCTTTGTGTCGGATCTATAAGAGGCTTTTCTTTCCTAATAATGCTTTGGTTTTGCACGAGATTTCCTTGAATTGTTCACGATTCAGCCTTTTCCCTTATTGTTTTCCGAATAATAATTTCGTTGACTTTATCTCACATGAAAGTTAAAAAGTTATCATTACGTGGACGAAAATTTATTTTGTATGATCATTTGTTCATGTACTGATATAATACTAAAATCAAAATTTTTATCAAGCAAAAAAGTCGTCTAATCCACAAATAGATCGTTTTATACGACCAAACAGCCGTATAAAACAATTTAGTACGTAGATTAGCCGTATTATAAGACGACTATTCGGCAGACTACTATATGTTAGCATCAGGAATGGAAATATATGAGTATCCCAACTACAATATTTATCGACACAAGTATTTTTGATGAAAGCGCATATAATCTGCGTTCAGCAAGATTTAAAGCTTTTTGTTCTTTAGCCAAAAAGCTTAATTTGAAGCTGCTCATTCCTGACCCAACATCTCGTGAAATAAGAAGGCATATTTGGGAACGCTCTCAATCTGCTGTTAAGTCACTTGAAGATGCAGCGCGACGCGCGCCTTTCCTCACTCAACTTGATGATTGGCCTTTGAATGAAACAGACAAATTTGCCCTTGCAAATAAACTTGAGAGTCATATTGAAAGGGGATTGTCAGATTTCTATAACAACTTTGAAACCCATAAGCTTGATTATAAAGGGATCAAGATAGAGGAGATTATGGACTGGTATGATTGGGGGCATGCACCATTTTCTGTTAAAAAGAAGAATGAATTCCCTGACGCATTTTCCATTGCTGCATTAAATCAGTACCATAAATCTTCCAATGAAAACATTGCAATTGTTTCTCAGGATGGAGATTTTAAATCAGCTTGCGGTAAACACAAACATCTTCTCTATTTCCCTTCACTACCAGCATATACTGAAGCAATCCAGAGAGAAGACGAAAGAATTGATAAGATTCATCAAATGCTTTCAGATAACGACTCAATTGTACGAAAATCAATCTCCGAAGAATTCCCTGATTTATCATTTTTAATTGAAGCTAATTGGGAAGGTGAAGCTGAAGACATAGAACTTTTGGAATTCAATAAGTTAGAATATTATGTTGTGGGTATCGGGCATCACAGTTATATTGTTTCTTTTGATGCAGAAATATCATTTTCAGCATATGTTTCCTATTGGGATTTAGAAACAGCTGTTTACGAGAAAGGAGAAGCGTACCCCCTTTATAAAATTGAGGGAAGTGTTGAAACAGAAACTTCAATTTCTGGTACATTTAAAATTGAAACTGATGAAAATGAAGAACAAATCTCCTCGTGCAATAGCTTTGAATTTGAACAAGATTACATTAGTATAGGTGACGCACTAGTAGACTATTACTAATGGAATGCTAACAAGGCTAATTCAGCCGACGCAAAAAGCTGCGCGGCTGATTAGCGACGTTAGTGTGCTCAAAAAACACTCTATTTATCAACAATGACAAAATGAATGAATTTTCTCATTGACACAAATATTGTTATTCCACTTGAGCCAACAGCAAAAGTGGACTTAGCAATCAATACAAATCTAGCAATAAAATTCCACAAGATAGCTTTAAGCTCTGAAAGTATTCTTTTCATTCATCCCTCTATTTTTGAAGACCTCAAAAGAGACAAGGTAGAGGAGAGAAGGGAATTACGAAAAACACTTATAAACAAATATCAATCTTTAGAGTCACCTCCATCCGTATCAATATTAGATCCTGCAATTATTGGCAAACCAAAACATGGTTCTAATAACTGGGTAGACAATAATCTCTTAGCAGCATTAAAAGGTGATTTAATTGACTATCTGGTAACAGAAGACATTGGCATACATAAAAAAGCCAAAAGGCTAAACTTGGAGTCACGAGTCTTGCTACTTGCCGATGCGGTTGAGTTAATAAAAGACTTATTCGACATAACGCCTTCCCCACCCCCAACTGTCACCAATAAATATATCTATGAGCTTGACACAAGTGATTTGATATTCAATTCGCTTCGTGAGGATTATGATGGTTTTGATGAGTGGGTAATAAAATGCAAACGCGAGCAACGTCATGCCTATGTGGTAACATCAGCAGACAGTAAAAATATTGCGGCTATAGCAATCTTGAAAAGAGAAAACGATCTTCCAAATGGACAAAAAGGGAAAGTTCTTAAAATTTGCACATTTAAAGTATCGACAGATTTTGGAGGAAATAAGTTAGGGGAATTATTACTAAAAGCGATATTTGAGTATTTAGCTATCAACAACTATGAGTTCGCATATTTCACAACACACGAAAAGCAAGATCACCTTATCGAATTTGCAAAAGATTTTGGTTTTTATGAAATCAACAATCACCACTCTGATAAAGAACTCGCCTTTTGCAAAGATTTAAAGTTTGAAGCAAAAGACATAGTGTCCACAGAACCTTTTGACTTTCACGTGAAGTTTGGCCCCAGAGTCACTTCATTTAATAGTAATTCAACATTTATCATCCCTATCCGACCTAAATACCACAACATATTATTCCCAGAGCTAAAGCAACAGAAATCGTTATTTCCAGCCATACGTCCTTGTGGCAATAGTATTCGTAAGGCCTATTTATCACACTCATTATCAAGCAAGATAAAAAGAGGTGACAACATAATATTTTACCGTTCACACGACAAACAGGCTGTAACTTGTTTGGGTATCGCTGAAGATACTTTCAGGTCAAAAAAGGGCAATGAAATTGCGCAATATGTTGGAAGCAGAACAGTTTACACCTTTTCAACTATTCAAGAAATGTGCTCAAAGCCCGTATTAGCCATAAAATTTAGACTGGTTCAGCCTTTTTCTGAGGCAATCCATTTGCGGACATTAAGGAAGCATGGTATTATAAAAGGTCAACCTCAATCAATTACCGAAATATCACAGGAAAGCATAGAATGGCTAAAGCAACAAATAGCGATGTAATAATGATTTCAATCCACCCAGAATATGCGAATGCTATATTTAGTGGGGAAAAAAAGATTGAATTCAGAAAGTTAAATATTCCAAAAACAGTCAACCATGTTGTTTTATATGTAACAGCCCCTGAACAAAAAATCGTAGGCTATTTTAGCATAAAAGAAATTGTAGAGGACAGGCCTATTGAGTTGTGGCGTAAATTCAACCACATATCAGGCACAACAATAGATTTTTTTAATAAATACTACAACGATCAAAAATTAGGATTAGGCTTGCTTGTTGACCAAGTAAATATCTTAAAGAACCCCTTCACTTTAGATAAAGCAGGAGCTGGAACAAAACCTCCACAATCGTTTTTATATATCGACAACAAATTATGGAAAAACTTAAAAAGACGAAAAAAGAAAGTAATATTTGAGACCGGCAACTAACGAATAAGGATAGATTGTGTGAGCGTAGCGAACCACGATCTAACGAATAAGGATAGATTGTGTGAGCGTAGCTAACCACGATCTTATCCGGTTGTTGGACAAGCCCGGTGTATTTAACGAATAAGGATAGATTGTGTGAGCGTAGCTAACCACGATCTTATCCGGTTGTTGGACAAGCC
>Ga0255424_1073_pt1 | contig 24057 bp, 14 predicted proteins | sample ANMaggSeSYBR02F3_FD_182670 | JGI IMG/M metagenome (GOLD analysis project Ga0255424, IMG submission 182670) | Sediment cell enrichment communities from methane seep in Santa Monica Basin, California, United Staets - ANME aggregate JGI... | ecosystem: Environmental > Aquatic > Marine > Cold seeps >... | reverse complement strand
CAATTACGAGGGAAATCGGGTCATCCATTAATGTTTCGGTTCTCACAGGAGTCCTTGAGATTTCAGAAAAGCTCCTGCAACCTGGGCAGGGCTGTAGCCTTTCCCATCAACCTTAAAATTAAGGCTTTGCATGGTGGCATTATCAAGAAGTCCTTCCAGAAGTGCTAATACATCTCTCAGTTTTTGATGCTCTTCCAGTATCTCGCCTCTTATGACCGGTGCAGCATGATAAGGAGGAAAAAATTGCCGATCATCCTCAAGTAATTTCAGGTTATAGGCAGCGATACGCCCATCTGTGACAAAGGCACAGATCACGTCTACTTCTCCGTTGGATACAGCTTCATACATGATTGCAGGATCAAGATCTCTTATCTCTCCAAAACGCAACCCATAGATTTGACGAAGACCCGGATAACCATCCGGCCTTTCCGTAAATTCAGCGGTAAATCCAGCCCGCAGCCTTGGAGCAGCCTTTTGAATGTCAGAGATCCTGGTCCATCCATAACTCTTTGCATCGGCTGTTCGGACAGTGATGGCATAGGTATTGTTGAATCCAAAAGGCTTGAGCCACCGGGCATTGAAACGTTTTTTGTATGCTTCTCTAACCTGGCTTAATGCTTCCTCGGGATCAGAAATTACAGGTTGTTTAAGAATTACCGTTAGCCCGGTTCCAATGTACTCAGCATATAGGTCGATTTCTCCATGCACCAGAGCATTATGACAAATCATGGTACCTCCGAGGTTAAAATAACGTTCCACAAATAAATCAGTTCGTGCTTCGATCAATTGAGCCATTATTTCTCCCAGGATAAGCTGCTCGGTAAAATTCTTAGTGGCGATCCGAATGGTTCTGGTCGAGATCTTGGATACTCCTTCTGTTTGAATTCCGGATAGAGGTCTTGTAAAATAGGAAAATATACCCGCCGTCATGATCAGCAGTAGAGGCATCATGAGTGCCAGGAGCCTTATAAGGGTCTTTACTGAGCCTTTTTTGCCCTTTTTTCTTTCCGGTCGAAATCCCCACTCAAATGCCCCGATTGAAAAGTCTATAATCAGGGCGAGTAAAGCTGTTGGGACAGCGCCCAGAAGGATCAGCCTGGTATCATAAAGAGCAAGACCGCGATTAATGAACTGACCCAGGCCGCCGGCACCAATGAAAGCTGAAAGCGTTGCGATGCCTACACCTACCACGGCTGCGGTTCTGATACCAGCTATTATAACTGATGCTGCCAGGGGTATTCTGACTAACTTGAGCCGTTGGTATTTCGTCATACCGATTCCAGTGGCTGCTTCTATTACCTGAGGAGATACTCCCTGCAGGCCGGTCAGGGTGTTGCGAACAATAGGAAGCAGGGCATAGAGTGTTAAGGCAATGAGGGCCGGCAGGGCACCAATCTTTTGAAGTAAAGCCAGCAGAAAGACCAGCATGGCCAGGCTGGGGATGGTCTGAAGGATACCAATTACAGCCATAACCGGGGCTCGCAACCATGCGTTTCTGAATATAATGATTCCTAAAGGTATTCCAATTAGTATGGCTGTCCCGGTGGAAAAACCGGTCAGCATGATGTGCTCACCCGTACGTAGCCAGAGTTCTGGGAGACGATTGACAATATAAGTGGTCAGAGATTCTAAACTCATCACAGAATGTCCTTGAAGTCGGCTAATTGTCGGGCTGGTTTGGCGAAGAGATCGTGTACGAATTCCGTGGCCGGTGCAGATAGAACTTCTTCTTTTGTTCCAATCTGCTGTAGATTCCCTTTATGGAGGATGGCTATGCGGTCACCTATAAGAAGCGCCTCGAAAATATCGTGAGTTACAAATATAATGGTTTTTTTTAGCTGCTTTTTAATGTCCAATAACTTTTGCTGGAGGATGTCACGAGTCAGAGCATCAAGAGCGCCTAAAGGCTCATCCATGAGTAAATAGGCTGGATCCGCAGATAAAGCCCGGGCCAACCCGACTCTTTGCTGTTGCCCTCCGGAAAGTTCATCAGGGAACCGTTTGGCATAATCCTCTGGTGGAAGGTCCACCAGCTCCAGAAGTTCCCGCACACGCTCGTGTATCTTTTGCAGAGGCCAGCCCATGAGACCAGGTATCAGCGCCACATTTTTTTCAATAGTCATATGCGGAAAGAGCCCTATTCCCTGGAAGACGTAACCTATTCGCCGGCGCAAGGCTACCGGAGCCTGTTCCATAACATTTTTTCCGTTAACCTCAATAATGCCCTCAGTGGGTTCGATAAGACGATTGACCATCTTGAGGGTGGTCGTTTTACCGCAACCGGATGATCCAAGAAGGACTAAGATCTCTCCGTCATTTACCTGAAAAGAGAGATCCTTGACCGCATAGGAGCGGCCTCCGTCAAACGACTTCGAAACATGGATTAATCGGATCATCTATTTAACCTTCTTTTTGCTTCATAATTTGTAACTACTCAGGTGGATAGGCTGAAGGCTGAAGACCGTTAGGAAAAAGCGCAGTTTGAAGCCATGTTTGGTGTAATAATCAGATGTTTCCGCTAAAGTACGGCAATCGTGATCTTCTGAACCCTTCAGCCTTCAGCCTAAACAGCTTCAGCCTGACTACGTGAGTAGTCACCATAATTTAAAGCAATTATAATTGTTATTCGCTTCAAAAGCAAAAACTTTGTTAGCCGGCATGGCTAACAGATTCCCTTCCAAAATTAATGGTTTCGTAAAAAACTCTTATTTTGTGTTAACTATTCAATACTACTCAGGTTATCAGGTTCACGGTTAGAGAGCGATAAAGATTGGTCTGATTGAAAAATAGTCAAGACAATTTTGCAACAAGCTGAAAAATAGTCGAGGCCTCTTTTTTGCACAATCCGGAAAAAATTCGGGACATTCTGTAAATCAATTATCAGAAACCAAAAATCTAACTGACGCGAGTTCAAAACAACAGTCATTTTCGCGGCAGTGTTCAAAAAAAGCCTTAAAACAGGCATTGGCCTGTAGTTGTTTTTCTGTGTGAGCAATAACTGAAAAGAAGGTCTTGCTGCCTGCTACAATCAATTTCTTGCGGGCTCGTGTCATTGCTACGTTGAATCGGTTTGGATTATTCAGAAATTCGCTGAGAACGTGATCAGGGTCGGAGCATGTAAAGCCAAACAGGATCACATCCCGTTCAGCGCCTTGAATCCGTTCCACCGTGTCAATTAAAGGCAAATCCTCAGCGCTCATGCCTGAAAGTTCGCTCAGCCGCCGGGCGATTGCGTTGTTTTGGGCCCGGTGCGGAGAGATAAGCGCCAATTGTTCTTTATCCACACCTCTGTCTATCAGCAAACGGCAGGCCAGTTGAGCCATTATTTCCGCCTCAATTGCTGACTCCTGATGACAGCTTTGATGATCCGTCAGCACAAGAACAACCGGTTTTTGCGGATTGATAATCTTATCAAGCAAGTCATTTTTTGCCGGGCCATTCAGCGATAGCCGGGCTCCGGCATTTTCCGGCGCCGGGCGTAACGTGGAATTATACCATGTCTGACTTGGAAACATGCAGATCTCCGCATTCATCCGATAGGTTATATCTAACTGTTTGCTATGGTGCGGATAACGCCGGAGCAGGACATCAAGCAACGAACGGCGTGCTTCTGTTTCAATTGATTCGTCATGCAGAGTTTCGCTCCACGACTCTTCCTTGAATGTTGCCGAGCGGATTACCGGCGGCAACTGGTGGATATCTCCGAGAAAGATAAAATTACCTTTGCCGTAAATCAGACTCAGCATGGCCTGAGGCGCCAGCATCTGTGACGCTTCATCAAAGATTACCCAATCGAATGGTTTGGGGGATGTAACGCTGTTGTTGTGGTTTTGGAACATATTATACAACCCGTAACCGGTCGATCCAAGAATAAGATAAGGAGAGAGTAAAGCCTGGCCGGCGTCTGTCAACGGTTCCACCTGCATCTTTTTATTTTTTTCTTCGAACTCCGGGCCTTCCCATCTTCCCAATTTAACGCAACGTGCCGGAAAATCCTGCAAATTATGGGTATTCACGAGATTAACCACCTTGCTCAGCACCTGGTCAATTGCCTGATGGGTCGAACCACTTACAGCAATACGAAGCTTGCTGCCGGTTGTTTGTGCGTGACGAATCAAGGCGATCAGAATCCAGCCAAGAAGGTTTGTCTTGCCGGTTCCGGGCGGACCCTGAATCAGGCTCAATGCGTATTGAAAAGGCAATTGCAATGCATGTTGCTGCGACTGATTCAACCGGGCCACAGCTCCCTCGGACTGAAGCCACCCGCGGACCCACTCCTGCCAATCAGACGGTTGTTCAAAATCCCATTTACCGGCAAACAGATCTGTCAAAGGATGACTGACCCTGGTAGAATAAACGGTTTGCACCACCTGGAGCAGCTTGGGCGTGTTCCAGTCATCCCCATCTTCTTCGAGGGAATAGGAAATGCCTTTATGCAATCTCATATTACCGTATTGACGCGAATGCAGGGCCACCTCGCCGATCTGGGGCGAATACTGAGCCATGATTACAGACATACCGCTTTGCAGGTCATCTACACCTGCGGGAACCAGTTTCAGAAAGTCCCCTCTGCGAAATTTGGAAAGTCCGGATTCATCGGCAATGGTAAACATATAAAGAAAGCGTCCCTCGTCATCAAGAACCGTGCCGGTAAAGTCAAGGGGGCCCAATGCCCGGAAACGTTCCACCCGCTCTTCGAGTGAAAGCTCCTGCAAGGCTTTTATGTCTGTTTCCTGACAGGCTTTTTCTGCTTCGATAAAGTGTTGATATGCCTCAGCTCTGGTCGATCCGCCATGAGGAACAATCCGCCATTCTTCCTGATTCCACTCACTTTCTAAGTGTGACAAAATCCATTTTTGGAGCTTTGCCTTGAGTTTGAGAATTGTTGCAAGATATGCTTGAATTATTTCTTTACCGTTCTTGCCGTTCATTTCCGCATCAGGCAGCCTGTCCCCCTGAAAAAGAGTGTCAGGAACAGGAATTTCCGATTTATCTGCCAGTCCTAATATTCGGTTCAGGGCAAAAAGAGTCATGTTGCCGGGAAGCGGAAGCAAAAAATGCTTCTGAAGCGCCTGCCGCAAGTCGGTCCAATGAGGATTAAGGCCATGACGAAGAAGTCCGCATACATGCATATCTTCCATAAGCGCTGCCCAATCCTTTATCCCCTGCCTGACCGCTGTTCCGAAAAGAAAAATGTGTGGCCCCCTCCCATTGTCGATAGCGGCTTGCCAGAGTTCCTGAAAACAATTTGAAAAATTCTGCCAGATCTGACGCCGGTCCGTGTCGGCATTTGCATTCCCTGTGGGAGCATTAATGCTTCTTTGTAGGGTAAACGTCGTTGTCCAGGTGAGTATTTCCAATGCTTCACCTCTTTTTTGGATACCCAGACCCACCCCGCAGGGCTGCATCGAAATCGGGTCATGAATTAGATGCAGGAAAAAGGCTGTTGAGATGTTGGCGGGAAACAAGCTGGTCTTCTTTTTTACGATGGCAATTTTGTTGTGGAGCAACGCATTAAGAGCGCCCTGAAGACGCTCTCTTTGCAAAGGCGCAAATGGTGGTCTATTGCCGGAAGAAGCGTTTGCACCACAGGCAGGCGATAGACTCTGAGAAGATACAGATGGCTTGCCTGTATCAATAGAGTTTTTTTGACTGGAAGATACAAACCAGGCCGAGGTTTCTTCAAGACTCTTCATACCGAGAGAGCGTATTTTCTGCAGGGTGCCAAACGTCAGATGAGGGATAAACTGAACATCCTCTTTGGTCATGGCCTGCTGGTAACAAAACTCGAAATAAGGGCAGTTGGTGCAGTGTTTCTGCAATTGCCAGAATGTGCCGGATGGAGAACCGGAGAGGCACGTATTAAGATTTCTAAAAATTGCTTTAAACGTGGCCATATAAGGCCGCAGGTCAAAGGTATGGCGCTGTGGAGCGTCATTAAGAGGCGAACGAATGAGCAGAAAACCGGTGTCCGCCACTTTTACTTCGCAGGCAAACGATTGATTCCGAGAGGGCGCAAGAGCCTGAAACCGCGCCATGTCGGTATGGATCAATGTTTTGAGCAGAAAGGCATAAAACGCCACTTGCCATTTCTGGTAGTAGCGGGGAACGGAACTGCTTTTAATGTCCCCGACCTGAAGTAGAGTTTTTTCTTTTCCCTGTGACACCTGGATCAGATCAGGAATACCAACCCCGTCTATGGAGATTTTTTTGTCGGCTTGCCCGTTAAAAAACGCAGGAGATGGGGACAAAACAGAATCAATTATCAAAACGCCCTGCGCAAGATAGAGATTACCGGCAAGAAAGTTTTGCCGCACCAGCCGCTGCAATTGCGCACAGGTCTCATTAAACCTGTTCTCTAACGATTTCGTGTTTCCGGACTCGTCTTTTTCTGAGATGATTGTAAGAATTTCATTCTGCTTGCCTAAATCAGTCAGTATTTCTCTTTCAAATTCCCGTCCTCTTGCCATGCGCAGGGTTGTCAGTTCATCATCCACCTGAGTACGCCTGAACGGTTGATGTTCAGGCAAAAGAAAGTGAAAGCTCAGCCATCGGCTGCATTGTTGATGACGAAAGTATTCACCGATTATGGTTCCGGTCAAAGGCCGGGTCCGGTAACGTGCATCTTCGCAAATGGAAAAAGGGATGCCGGTTGTCCGGCGATTTTTTTCCCATGTCAGCAAAGGTTCTGCGGGAGAGGGCGTATCAAGAAAGGCAATGACTTTTTTCTCCTGATGCCTGAGCATGGAATCAAGGTTCCGGAAATCAAGATTGCGGGGATCTCCCTGCACGATTTCAGATGATCCGCTCAAGTATTGTTTGAAAAAAACAATCAGGCGCTCATCATAGATAAAATCGTTCAGTTCACGCAGTATTAATTCTTTCGGAAGGGTGGCGCAAAAGGAATTTAGAGGGAACATGGCCCGCATTACCTTGAAGTGACGATTAATCCAGGCGGTAAAGTCTTTTGGCTCTAAAGGAAGAGAGAGTTTTTCGAATCGAATCCAATGGGAGCATTCCACACCAATCTCATCGGATACCACACGAAGATCCTCTACGTAGTTTGCAAATTTATCTTTGATACTCCACGCAAGAATCATGTTGCCGATTACGCCAAGAAATGTCCGGTATTGGTACATGCCGTTGGCAGAGAGGATTACCTCAATGCCGTTATTCAGCACAACAGTCTTTTTCTCTTTATTTAACTCATTGCAGACAAGCTTGCGGGTACGGGAAAAAAGCCCCGGCGCTGCCTCGTTTTCACCGGTTTTTTCCGATTTCAGCACGTCCCGCATGGCTTGCGCTACTTCATAGGAAACGTGACACCCCAGACCAAGCCAGTAAAGCTCTTTTCCATCAAGCCGGTCAGCAGGTTCGGTCAGCACGCTCTTGCACTTCCCCTCATCAATCCATAAAATCTTCAGTCGCCGGCCAGCAAGAAGTACACGGTCGCCGGGATCGAATTGTTTGACAGTGGATTCAGGAATATCAGCCACAGACTCGCCAGATACATCAAGCCTGTACTCTTCTTCATTTTTCGGAAAATTGCTCCAGATACGATGCTCCAGCAATGCATCCCGGTACTGCCAGCCACCGGTATAAAGACCGTTCATGTCGGACTTCTTAAGCCAGTTTTTTTTCAGAAGAGACTGGAATATATCATTGAGAATTGAATCGTTATCTGTTCCTGCCCTGCAAGAAAAGAGATCTTGAAGCGCAGCAAGGGAAAGCCGCTTTTTTTCGTACAAACACGAAATCACCTGCTGGCTCAGCACACTTGGTAAATATTTCGGCAAAGGCGATTCCACCTTGCCCTGACTGGCGAGACGCAGCAGAGCCAGAAAACGCAGCATCTGTTTTCCAGCCTGTTCACCCCGGCAGATGCCCCAGAAATGAATCGTATCCTGACGGCGGTTAGACCGGCCAATCCGCTGGAGAAAAGTGGCAACAGAATCCGGCGGTTCAAAGAGAATCACCGCATCCACATCACCTACATCAATACCGAGCTCCAGTGTGCTGGTTGCGATACAAACCGACCGGGCCCGTTGCCGAAATCTTTTTTCGACGATTTGCCGTTCTTTGGCATTGAGGTTGGAGTAATGCAGTTCAGCCATCCCCATGAATTGCCCCTGCCGGTTTAACAGTCCAAAAATTTTATCACACCGGCCCCTGCTGTTGGCAAAGATCAAAATCTTCCGATAGTTCCATTCCCTGTATAAATCGTCGAGTAAGGTCACCAGTTCGTGTTCATCGTTTTTAAGGTGAATCAGGCGGGGAAGAATCTGACGGCTGACATTCTCAGTTAGAAGAACGGTATCGGGACTGAAACCCAGGAAACGGATAACAACATCGGGATCGGCGATAGTAGCCGACAGGGCGATTTTCTGCAATTGTTTGCCGATCCGACGTTCCAGCCGTTGCAGCACATAGACCAATTGACGTCCTCGATACTGATGGATAAACGGATGGACTTCGTCGATGATGACAGTGTTGACCCGCAAGAGAAAACCCCGCAAATCAGAATTGGAGCTGCCCAGCATCACATCCAGTGATTCCGGTGTTGTGAGCATGATATCAGGACAACCACCACCGGTACGTTTGATGTCGCCGGTACGAATGGCGAACCGGAGTCCCAGCCGTTCGATTAGAACTGATTCGAACCGGCGGCGGATATCAAAAGCCAGAGCGCGGGTCGGTACGATGTAGATGGCTGATTCGGTCAATCCTGAGCAAATTATCCGTTCCAGGCAAGGAGCCAGCACAGCCTCGGTTTTGCCGGAACCGGTGGCTGACTGGATAATGAGATCCCTGCTTTTTAGAATGGGCCTAATGGCCTGTTCCTGTATAGGATGCAGGCACGGAAAAGCGCCGTAAAAAGCCCGGAAAGTATTAGGGAGCAAAAGAAGCGGCGAGTAATGGTTGTTGTGCATAAATAAATTCGGACTTTTCGGACAGACAGTATTTATGGAAGTTATTTCGTCTCCGGCAGGTTCCTCCTGCCATGCTATTTTCACAGAGTACCTGCCAGGTGTTTCCGGCGGGCCAGCATCATTCTGATTTCGCCATAGGAGTAGTTATCTCCCAGGGCAGTTTTTACTTCACTGAGGGAATTGTTGTGATCTGTAGCGAGTTCCTTTTCAATGGCCTGTTGTTTTTCAGGTGAAAGCAGCTTGTTGATTTCTAATTTGCCTTTTTCCACAAAAAAACTCAGATGTCCTTCAATGGTAGATTGTACCAGGCCTCTTTCTTTTGCAATCCCGGCAATAGTTAATCCTTTATTGAACATATCGAAACTTGTCTGTTTCGTGTCGGAATGCAGAGCCTCTTTTTCTTCCGCTGCACTTTCTTTTGGGAGTTTTTTAAGCTCCGGCAGTACGACCTTGTCTATTCCGTATTTTTTGCGATAGGCCAAAACCAGCGCCACAAGTTCTTTGCCATATTTCTCAATGGTTCTCTTGCCGACTCCATTTATTTTCTTTAGATCAGAAATATTGTCAGGCAGGCATACCACAATCTGGATCAATATCCGTTGGTGTAAAACCTGGAAATGGGCAACATCTTCCTCCTTGGCCTTGCGGGAACGCCAGTCCTTCAGGGTCTGAAACAGCTTAGGATGGGCAACGTCCGATTCGGTGTATGCCGGGGGACGGCGCTTTTTTTCTTTTTCAGGGGTAAAGTCAATTTCAGTGGCTGAAACAGCGCGCAGGAAACTTGACGGTGTAAACCCTTTTTCACAGCACTGTACTCCAGCCATCTTTACGGCAATTTCTTTTTTGAGATTACTCAGGGCATTGCCAATTTTTTTTCGAAGTTCGGTATTGTCTGTTTCTATGTGCAATTTTTTCACTGGCTCCTCAAAAATTTCGGTAAACTTTTCCTGAAACCATGCTGACGCTTTGCTGATCCGTTCCAAAATAACTGCATCTGACTCGGGCAAGCCGCCATCCGTAAAAATTGTGCGTAATTGCCGCTTAAAATTTTCACTGACAACAAAAATATCTTTCGTAGCCATTTTCTCTAATTGATGAATATCTTCAACGCCTGAAACCTGAACTACTCTGGCGTTACCTGTCAAAAGCCGGACAAGATAGTTGAGACTGTTGCGCAATAGTAAAAAATCAAAACAATCAAACAGCAACTGCTGCTGATAGCTGATTTTGGCAGCCTGAAGCCGGCTTTCGGACGGCGGGTTTTGGTGAGCGTTTTCGTCAAAGCACATTATTGCCTCATCCGTTTCCACTCCACGAGATGAGATGGGAGAGCTTAGCACCATGCCCTCCATAGTTTTACAACGGCTCAAGGCCACGTAAACCTGACCATGGGCAAAAGCTGCTTTGGCATCAATAATGGCCTTTTCAAAAGTCAGCCCCTGACTCTTGTGGATGGTGATTGCCCATGCAAGTTTCAGGGGGTATTGCTTGAATTTACCGATTATATCTTCTTCGATTTCCTTATTTTTTTCGTTCAGTGTGTATTTGATATTTTCCCAAATGATTGGTTCAACCACGATTTCCTGTTTGTCGCCGGAGCAGATAACGCTGATGTTTTTGTTAGAAATTTTGGTTATTTTGCCGATTTTACCATTATAATAGAGTTTTTCAACAGAGGGATCATTGCGCACAAACATCACCTGCGCCCCCTGTTTAAGCAGGAGAGTGGCTAATGTCGGATAGATATGTTCAGGAAAATCTCCGGAAATTTCAGCTTTGAAACAGTGTTCCTTTTTGGCCAGAGCCTGAAGTCTGGTCTGATTGATGAATTCGGCGTTGCGATTATGGGTAGTCAGGGTAATATAGCCCTGATCTTCGCCCGGTGTAAAATCCTGAATGTAACGCTGATTAAGATCCGCTATGGATGATTCATCAAGCCGGTTGTTACGTACCCGGTTCAGGAGCTTGATGAAACGGACGTCTGACTGGCGATAAATATGCTTTAGTTCAATGGTGAGCAATTCTGTAAGACTAAGCGCTTTGCTGCTGAAAAAATAAACCGACTCATAATATTGCTGCAAAATGCTCCATTCATCTTGCTTTGCCACCGGAGAGAGCTGATACAGATCGCCGATCACAAGCAGTTGCACCCCGCCAAATGGCAAATTATTACGACGATAGCGACGCAGCACAGCATCCACAGCGTCGAGTAAATCGGCCCGCACCATACTTATTTCGTCAATCACCAGCAAATCAAGGCTTTGTATAATCCGCTTTTTTTCTCTGCTGAACCTGAACTGGCGCTGCTTATTGCTCTCGTATGTTTCGCTTCCCGGCACAAATGGGCCAAATGGCAACTGAAAAAAAGAATGGAGTGTTACCCCGCCGGCGTTGATAGCCGCAACACCGGTTGGAGCAGTGATAATCATCCGCTTCACCGTGTTCTTATGCAGATTATGGAGAAAAGTTGTTTTGCCGGTGCCCGCTTTACCTGTCAGAAAAATATTGCAGTCAGTGTGCTGAACAAAGTCGTTGGCAAGTTGCAGTTCATGGTTTATGGGGGACATGGTTTTTCTGATCATGCGCGTTGTTATCGTTTTTTATTTCTGTGCCTTCATTTTCTTTTCTATAATATTCAAGAAACTTAGAGGGAGAAAGAATATTTATTCCTTCTCTGTGTGAAGAAGGATAATGAACAATATTTCCTGTGATTAAGTATCTCACATTTCCTGCGATGGCAACTTCGAGAAAGGCTTCATCATCTGGATCAGGCAGAGGACATTTGAGCGGTAACGCTGAGACGAATTGACCATTATACTTAATAAAACTAATCAAGGTATTGATGTGGTCATTGTTGAATTTGAACTTTGGCCTATGAAGAACCTCATGATATTCTGATAAAATTCGGGCATCAATATATAAAATGAGCTTGCCGGCGGAAACCATCCGAACAATTTCCCCGCTTGGGCCAAAAGGAGTAAGCAACCCGGATACAAGAACATTTGTGTCTAATACTATTTTCATTTTTGACGTTTTGACCGCACATCTTTTATTTCAGCATCAATTTCATCCAGAGTTAATTTGTCGGTATCTTTTCTTACAGAGTCGTATTGGATTGATGCAACAGCATTAGTAGCACGCGCGTGACGGAATGCAGATAAAACTTGTTCCAGGTTGTTTTCATTGGTTGAGGACAGGATTGCAATCGGTCTGCCATTACTTGTGATGACCATCTCCTTTTGATCCGGCAGCTCCCGCCAAATTTGCGAAGACTTAGTTTTTAAATCTCTAACGCTTAAAAATTTCATAATATCACCTCCAATTGTGTCTCGATTATAGACGCAAATGAGGTTCATTTCAAGCTCAATTTTGGTTTTTTTACAGAACCGGCGGAATATGTTGGTGATGAAGGCTGGGTGCTTTGCAAACTTTGATCGTCTGGATGATCAACAATTTGGATTTATCTGAACACGAGGAGCACCTTGTTATGTCATGGCTCCATAAGCTTCTTTAGCTAAGAAATCGAATTTCCCTTAATTTGAGTCTTCTTTAATTTCCTTTTTTACTTCAGTTACCTGTACCATTTTTAATTCCTATTTTTATTTATTGGGTTCGAGGGAGTAACACAAAAGCATGAGTCTTTGCCTGCGGCTATGCTACTACAGGCGCATTAGAGTCCTCTATCCATTATAAGCAATGCTCGTATACCTTGCGCTTACGTGCTGAAAGACGTGTGTTTACCCGAGAGATATTCCATGTGCCACGGGATACCACATACGGCAGAAAGTGGCTGAGGGGCAGGGATGTTCAGGTTATGATTTTCATTAAATGAGAAACGCATAAAATCATGGGCGTCCCGCTGTACAATCCTTGCAAGGTATGACTATCTGGTTTTTGCTCGTCAGGTAGCTCTTCAATCTTAAATTTCAAAGGCATTGGAGTAGCGAATATACATGTTACAACTTTTTTTAAATAATCTTTTTCCATAACGTATGAGATTTTCTTATGAAATTAATTCCAATCTGAACTGACATCCACAATTTTTCCCTATCAAGTTTAAAAGTTGAAGTTATCTGTTCCATTACCCCGCCAACTTATAAACTGATGTTTCGTATATTCTTCCTTATTTTTCAATGGCTGTTCCCGTGGGTTTCCTTCTTGACGATATAAACTGAGCTACATTCCATAGATTTCCCCACCCGCCGTTTTGTCCAATTTGTCAAGGGCCCGCAAAGCCCCGTCTTTTATCTTACATGGGTCAATAGTAGACTTGACCCCATTTTGGGTCAATAGTAGACTTGACCCCATTTCATTAAATGAGAAACGCATAAAATCATGGGCGCCAAGGACACCCTTTTCTTCATTTCTTAACCCCCGCCCAATTTACGCCGTAGCCACGGATGGCGAAGGCGTATTCTTTATACATTTCTTAACTTTACTCTCAATATCCGATGGTTCAAAAGAAACATCCCAATACCATTTGCCAAAGCCGCCTTGTTCATTAACTGCCTTTATCCATTCATTTAGATATTCTCGTTTTGTTTGGTTTTGCTGACTATCTTTACCTTTTGTTTCAAGAATCATGTATTCGCCGTTTGCCAGCCTGATAATAAAGTCGGGATAATATTTTCTTATGACCCCTTTGTGATTATATAGAATTGTAAATCCTAAATGATCATTTTTTACAAAGGATGTGACTAAATCTGATTTTTCAAGAAAATATGCTTCCGCAGCTTCCCATCCGCTGTCATATACGCAATGGCTGATATGTGATTTTTTAATCCATTCGCAAGGCTTACTCGTAAACCAGGTTCTTACACCGGATGTTGACCTGATTGGATTCTCCTTGTCAAAAACAGGAGTTAATTTTTCAGTATTTTCAACTCGTATTTCTGACCAGATGTGTTGAATGATTTTATTCATGTTGAGAATCATCAATATCTTCTTTTTTGAATCATCCTGATGAAATAAATCATGTTTGATTGTGATTTTATTCGACTGAATAAACTCCTCAACAATTCTTACAACCTGTGCAAGAAATATCTCCTTGCTTCCTTTCCAATCCGGTCGTTTTTCTGAATTATATATTGTAGAAGCGATCCTGAAAACTATTGTCTGTACTCTTGTGTCTTCTGCGATTTTTTCCAGACCAATTGCAGCTTTAACTGCCTTGTTTGGTTTTCCGGAAATAATCGCAGCCAAATCTGCCTCTGTAATAGACTCGTAAGGGTCTATCTCTAAAATCTTAACCTTGTCCCAATCCATTTTTAGCACTGGTCGATATACATGATCTATTCTGAGAATGTTCGGCCATGTAATTTCATGTTTTGATTTTTCTTTTACAGGCTCTATTTTTGTTTTTGGCGGTGGAGGTGGAGGCGGTGGCCCGTCACCTCCTTCATGTGGCAGGAATGCAAATGGAACACCGAATATATTAACATATTCCGGTTGAAATAAACCATCATCGCCTGCATCATAACTCACTCTTCGGAGTCCACGCCCAACGACCTGCTCGCATAATAGCTGACTGGAAAAAGCTCTTAGTCCCATGATATGAGTTACTGTCCTGGCATCCCATCCCTCTGAAAGCATACCCACAGAAATTATATTTTGAATCTGTTCGCCCGGTTTGCCCTCCCTGCCAATAGTATCAACAGTTTGACGTAATAACTCAGCTTGCTGTTTTTTTGTAAGTTTTGGGAGAATTTTTTCATTTTCTTCCCCGGCAACCACATTTATTTCAACAGTCTCTGTTTCTGATTCAGCTTCATTCAGTATCTTACTGTCTATTTGCAGAGTTTTATCTGCATCACACAGTTCGGGGATTAATATCTGGTTATGGTCAAAAGCATATTTTATTCGTGCCGAAGTTTCAGTTCTATTTGCAACAGTAATCATCACAGGCGGCACTTTATGACCAACATCCACCCATTCATTTCTGGTTTCCTGCCAGTCTTTTCCTAAAAGATAGTATGCGTTTATCAATAAATCCGGAAGAGGTTCTGTTTCATCTGCTTTATGATTAATATTATCTTTTACTTCATCATCGGCATAAATATGATAAAGTCGTGATTTGAGTTCTTTGGTCACGATACTATCATCACGAACGACAACTCGAGGTGTTTTTACCAGCCCCGATTCAATGGCATCATTCAATCCAAAATCAGAGACAATCCATGTAAACAAGGCTTCTTCTGCTGATTTTTTACCGGATGGTGTAAACGGAGTGGCAGAAAGATCAAAGCAGCGCAGAATCCCTCTTTGTTCATGTATTCTGTCTAAGCCTCCGACCCAGATTGTAGCTTCTTCCGCACTGTCTTTTTCTGAACCGGTTCGCTTATATTTTCCGATTGCTTCCGGGTTCATACGCCATGCGTGGTGTGCTTCATCGTTAATCACAAGAATATTCCGCGAATTAGCCATATCGCCCAAAACCTGCCGGACATAAGCCACGCCGCTTATTTCTGTCCGCTTTCTTTTGTCCACGGACCGCAAATGACCTTTTTTGATTTTGACATCAAGTTTTTCCTGAGTATCCCATGCCAGCGTATGCCAGTTTTGTATCAGCACTTTTCCTTGCCGGAGTTTGTCCATCAAAGATGCCGGTACGATATTAAACTCTTTATAGTAGTTTTCAGAGTGGGTTGGCTGTAATACCTGTAACCTGCTTTTTACTGTCAAACCAGGAGCTACAACAAGAGCATTTTTACTGAACCGCGCATCGGTCGGGCTGGTTACTTTATTCAAAAAATTCCAGGCAATAATCATGGACATAATAATTGTCTTTCCCGAACCCGTGGCCATTTTACTGCACCAGCGTTCAAAAGCGCCGCCGTCTCCATGAATATTTATACCGACTTTTTCAGCAGCAGGGGCTTCGATCAGCCAGATAAGCGTTTCAATCGCCTCCAACTGGCAAAAGAAAAATCTGCGGTCTTTGCGTTCCTCAGGGTCTTGCCAATGGTCTAATAATCTTTTGGTGATACCTGTTACACCAGGATAACCGGTTTCTCTCCATGCCTTAACTCTTGGACGAATTTTATTGACCTGTTTAATCTCAACAAAAATACCCGGATCGTCAAAGGCTCTTGAGTTTGGTGTGGCCATGACATAACCCGCAGGTCTTCTGCCTTCTTTAATATTAAAATCTCTGTTTTCTCTGTCGTAAGACCAATGCTGTTTTGGTTCTTTGTAAGGGCTGTTTATAATCAGCTTGTCAATATTTTTTGCCATCCGCTATATCCTTATACCAAGACGATCCAGCATTGTTACAAATTTGATCCACTCAACGCCTTGTTCATTACAAATCAGAGGAATCTTGTAATCTTTTTTCTTTTTCGGCTTTTGAGTTTGCTCTTCTTCATAAGTTACAACAATTTTCTCTTTTACTTTTGCGTAAGCAATTAAGGTAATATCATTTTGATTAGCGCCTTTTGGATTATTATTTGTTTCATATTCTTTCTCTAACTCCAGAGAAACAGAATTTATTTCATCAGTAATCGGCTTTGCGTCAAAATGATTATCTATCATCCAGACACGTAGTGGATATTTTTCTCTTTTTTTGTTCTTTGGCAGTTTTTTATCTGCCGATGAAATGGGGTCAATCTCATCAAAGACAGGTTTTATCAAAACAAGATCATTTCGGTATTGTGCAAGGTGTTCCCATAAAGATGGAAACACCTTAATGGGATAACTGCTGTTCCAGGCAGTGATAAAAATATTAGCATCAAGGCAATATTGACCACTCATAATTGCCTGCCTATCTCTAAAACATAAGGAACGCGCTTTAAATCAAATGCTTGACAAAGTTTATGTAACCCAAATTCCTTGTTGTGATATGCCTGAAAAAGGGCATTTGCGTAAATATGTCCGTATTGATTAAGCACTTCCTGTGGACGGTTTCTGGAAGGTCCGCCGGCACTTTCTTTAAGTTTCTTTTGCAACTTTCTATATTCAGCCTTTAATTGTGCCTCAAAACGTAGATAATCGTCCTGATCAATTAGCCGCAATTGTCGGAGTCGCACCAAGCAGGCATAAGCACTGACCTGAAAATCACCGGCGATACTTTTTATCTCATCCAGATCATCTATATTTATGTTGTGAATAGCGGCTTGAAACTGAGCAGCAGGCATCAATACATTGCCGGACAACTCATCACACCATCTTTCAACCCGCTGGTTATACGCGCCCCAGTCATCAATCGCGCTTTCCTTTCTAAGCAGGTGTCCTAACTCATGAAACAGGGTGAATGATTGGGCCTTTTTTGCATCTGAATCATTGATAATGATGACCGGTAATTTCTGATGGTAAATGGCCAGCCCGCGAAACAGCGCTTTATCCACATGAGACCACCCCTTATACTTGCTGGTCATAAAAACAAAAATGTTTTTTTCTTCCAGCATTTCTTTCCATTTAGAAAACTTAAAACTCTCTTCTGTTATGTCTAACCAGTCACGCACATGTTGCGCCGCAAAATCCGACGCAACATTTCTTTTTAACGCCGGCGGATGAAAGTCAGTCACCGGTTCGCCCATATCTTCGCGCAGTTCTAAAATCAGCTCACGGAAACGGTCAACCCGAGCGATCAGGCTGCGAACCTTATGTTCACTGAAAACATCTGCATTGCTGTCGATAAACTGACGGAAGGCTGGTATTGCCTTATCAAGCTGATATTTTTCAGGAAGATGCTCTGAAATAAATACCCAGCGCGGCACTTTATATAGCTCCGCAAGAGTATCTAATTGTTTAAAGGTCGGTTTTTGATCTCCCTGCTCTATGTCTGCTATCTTTGCCACTTTTTTTACAACGACAGGAAGACTCAAACCAATCTGCTCACGGCATTGACGTAATATATCCTTATTTATATTTTCAACTCTACCTGCCATTATGCCACCTTTATTACCCGCAGGGATTCAATCCCGCGATCATCAATGATTTTTACTGCAATTGTATTTCCTGGCTCAAACTCAAGCGAAGTTGTGCCTCTAAAAGATTCGATTTTTTCTACATCTATTTCAGCTTTTAAGTTCCTGGACAGTTTTGTCCATCCGTCTTTTTTACCAGCCATTGGGAAAAACACCTGTGATGGAAATAGCGACCGGTTATCATAATCAGTATCCAGCATCCACATGGCAATGTTCTTTTTACCTCCGCTTTCCACATTGCCGGTTTTTGGATTGTAATAGTCAAAACCCATCACCTCCACCTGTACTTTGCCGTCTTTTTGTTTACGAACCTTTACATCAGGCTGACCCACCAGCCAGAAGCTTTCATTACTTGATCGTTTTTTACGCAGATCATCGGTAAACATATCTGCATTCATCTGTGCTTTTAAGAGCCGCATACCGGCAATTTCAGGAGTAAGTTCATCAATATCTTTGGCCGCTTCATCGTCAAACTGGAAAGCACAGAACAATAGCATATCGGGATTTAAAGCACGGGCTTCCTGCCAGGCGTCTTCTACCTGTCGTTATTCCAGCGGCGCATGTTCCGGGCCAAAAACAACCAGTACTTTTTTTGGAACATCCTCTTTAGTTTCCGCTTCTGCCTGAATAAATTTTGTGCCTGAAAGCGGCTCGACTCGGGTGAACTGGATTATCTTTCCGCCTTTGGCTCTGACTCCGGTTCGTAATAATTCATCCCGCCATTCGCTTTGGCGGTGAGTTTCACCGGTGCGGGCAATGGAGGTGTCTGAACCGCTATCATCTTTTTCCAGTTCATCAAAGCTTTTGGCATAAGGAGCAGGGACGGCTTCTACTGTGAAGGGCCCGGTGATGCGGGTTTTCTTATTGTCGATATATGGCTGGTCGTAAAGGGTTTCTGTTGCCGGAGGTTCATTATTGGCAATACTTTTTAGCGTAATATGCGGCACGGATTTGTACTCAAAACCACTTCCGACACCTTCATCTGGATGAGCCAGTTTGTAGTAGTCAAAAATTGCGGTTATCAATCGTTCTTTGGCAAGGGTGAGAGCTACTCTTGAAGTGTCGCAAGTTATCCAGCGTCTGCCCCATTGCTCGGCAACATTGGCGGTTGTGCCGCTACCGCAGGTGATGTCGAGAATAAGGTCGCCGGGATCGGTGGTCATAAGAAGACAGCGTTGGATTAATTTAACCCCTGATTGAACAACATATAATTTATCCTCTGTAAAGTTACCTGTGGCGGTGTCTGTCCAAAGATTATTAATGGGTTTGAAGGGAAAATCATTTGAAAAACGAATGTACCTAATACTGTTTTTTGCCACATGAATCCTATTGTTTTCTGCTAACTTATTCAATCCTTCAATGGACGTTTTCCAATGTTGCCCAATTGGAGGTTTATATTTTTTACCTAAAAAAATAAATTCTTGCGGTGAACTTGTCTCACCTTGTGACACTAAACTAGTAGGTTGATAAAACCTTGCCCCATCAGGAATAGGTCGTTCGCCTGATTTTTCCTTTGATTTTAAACCTCGATATGTTCCATCATTCAGAGTAATCCAACCATACCTTCCTCCTTCAATCGAAATATCCTTTTCAATATAAAGTTGATGATACTTAATTTTAACTTTTTCTTTTGCATACCAAACAAGATAATCACCCGTTCTCGCTAATGTGGAACTATCAAATCCACTTGTTGAGGTAAAAGCAATCAAACTCACAAAATTCTCCGGCCCCAAAACCTCATCCATAATCTCCCTTACATGATGCACATTCTCATCACTAATCTGCACAAACACACTGCCGCTTTCATGCAGAATTTCACGAGCAAGCAGCAGGCGATCCCGCAGATAAGTCAGATACGAATGAATGCCCAACTCCCAGGTATCCCGAAAGGCTTTAATCATTTCCGGCTCCGCAGACAGGTCTTCGTCCTTGCCGTCTTTTACATCCCGCTTATTCACAAAAGGCTGGAAATTGCTGCCATATTTAATCCCATAAGGCGGGTCAAAATAGACCATTTGCACGTTGCCGGCCATGCCCTCTTTTTCCAACAGGGAGTTCATCACCAGCAGGCTGTCCCCGGCAATCAGGCGGTTACTCCAGCCCTCTTTATGCTTGTAAAAATCAATGGCTTCCCGCAGAGGTTTTTGTTCAGTTTTAAAAAGCGACATCTGCGCCGGCCCGGTCTTTTCTTTCGTTACAGTGTCAATAATGGTTTTCGGGTCAACGCTCATGAACATGCAGGCTGACTGTCGGCACTTCAAAACTGGTGTGTTCCGCCTTGCCTGCCCACTGCAATTGCGGATCAAGGTGGGGGTCATATTCATAGTTTTTCTTTTCCCCTGTATCCGGGTCGCTCTTCGGCGTCACCAAACCCACCGGCGGGTTATTCGCCCGCTTTTTGTTCGAGTGCTCGTACTGTTCAATCTGTTTTTCTGTTTTCTTTCTTTTTGCCATTATTTTCTCTCTTTGTTCGTTCACTTACCTTTTTTTGATTTACACGGGTGTCGATTGTAATTGGCGATGTGTTTTTGGGGCTAATGAACTCACTATTTTTTATGGAGCGGAGCGGAGTAAAAATCAAGTGCAGTTTTGTTATGTGTTTTACCCATTTCTTTATATTCACTATTTAATTTTTAATCATATCTACAAACATAGATGGCTTCCAATTATGAAGGACTATCAAGTGTTTCCTTGCTCTGCTAACTGCGACATAAAATAAATTTCTTCCATTTTTTATGTCTTCCTCAGATAAGTCCTCATAAGTCCATGGATTACTACTGATACATTTCTGATACGGAATTTTATTTTCATTCATCTCGTTTAGTATTACAGCGTCAAATTCCAACCCTTTTATTTTATGGATTGTATTGCAAGTAATACCATCAACACCTGCTAAAGTTCTTATATATTGCCCTATATCCCAAGTATGTTTTTCATCATCTGATATTAAATTTATAATTTCATCAAACGTTGAATGTGATAACTTAAAAATTTCATCAAATAGGGATTTAAAATTTGCAATGCCTTTTTCAATATTTTCATTTGCTTGAATTAATAAAAAATGACTTATCAAGTTGTTGGTTTTTTTATTTAATTTTTTTTCTGAAAATTGTAGTCCATTCTCTAATAGATGCATATCAATATTACGCTTTATACTTCTTAGCGTTTTTATACTGGACGAAACATAGTGCCTTGATAAAGCTCTTAATAAAAAAACTGTAGAATTACTGATACGTTTGTGAGGTAAAGCTCCCAACCCAACTATGCTATACTTTTGTCTTAATGCCTTACTTGCAGGAAAAGCTGTAAACCAGCTTGTTGAAAGAATTGCTATTTCAGATAACTCAATATCACATTTTCCTAACAACTGATTAACGACATCTTCAAGATATGCTTGATGGTTGTCTTTCTTCGTTTTAATAACGGAAACTTTTATATTTAAATATCTATAATCTGATTTATTATCAATAATCGGATGATTTTCAAATATGCTTGAATAAACTCTTACTATACTATTTGTTGAACGATATGTTTCCGTCAACTCTGCATGTTTAGCAGCAAAATCATTCTTGGCTTTTTCAAAAGAATCCTCTATTGCACCTGCAAATGAAAAGATTTTTTGTTTTTCATCTCCAACCATAAAAAAGGAACAATCTCCATGCTGATTAATTGTTTTTAAAATTTCGTATTGATATAAGTTTGTGTCTTGAAATTCATCAACTAATATTTCATAAAATTTTGATGCCAAGGATTTGGCAACAAATTCATTTTGACTAACTATTTTATATGAGCGATATAATATTTTATTAAAGTCAATTACTTTAAGTGTTTTCTGATAATCATAATACATAGATGCAACAATTTTCAAATTTATAGTATGATTCCATTCAACATCAAAATCTAAAGTACCATCTAACTTTTTTCTTATTTTACCTAATTCATCAAATTTATTTTGGCCAAAAGTTTCTTCTAAATTAATATCTGCATTTGCTTCAAAAAATTCTTTTTGTTGCTCATAACTTATTACATAAGGTCGATTCCAATTGTAAATCCAACTAAATGGCCGAAGAATATACTTCAAACAGAAACTATGTATTGTTCCAATAAAAACATTTTTCTCAGCAACTAATCTTGACGCTATTTCATCAGCGGCCGCATTCGTATAGGTAATCAATGCGATTGTTTTATATTTTGGTAAAATATCTAATTTATGAACTGCACGAGCAACAAGCGTTCTTGTTTTACCTGAACCAGGAGAGGCTGAAATTAGAGTATTCCCAGTTAATTTAAACACAGCTCTGTTTTGTTTTGCGTTTAAATTCATTTTGCCACACTAATATCATTTTTTGTAAAAATAAAAGTCAAAGCATCTTTAATGTAATTGGGGACTTTAAAATTACAATCAATATTAATTGACAATTCTTGTGCAAATCGTCCTTTTTTTATTGTCCCATCAACTCTTTTTAGTAATTCTGTTGACCATTCATCTGTAGTTGCCATCAAATTTGTAAAGGACTTACTGTGTCCCAGATTTTCAAAACACTTTTTTAAATAGTCGTTATTTGTGATGTTATCAGGGAACAAATCAACTTCTAAGGTATCAATACCTTCAAAAACCACTACTCTATCGGTAACTTCAAGTGATTTAGCATTATTTACTGCTGTTGTTGATTCATCATTTTCATGTTCCTTACTATCACCATCAATAATTGCACATGCTGCAATTTCTAATTTTCCGTCTTGAAATAACTTGAGAAAAGGATCAAAAAACCTACTGTGAATTGGGATTACAGAAATATTATATTCAGTAAGATTAATATTATATAGTTCTTTAGCGATAACAGGTATAATAAATTGTTCAGCAATTCCTTCTACAAAAATTACTGATGATGAAAAAAATAATTCTGAACGAGTTGCATCTAAATATCTTTTTAATAGTAATTGTTCTCTTAACTCTTTTTTATCCTCTTTTTTTTCTATAAAAGGTGAAAATGCCTTAATTATATTTTTTGTATTTTTAAAAATAATATTGAGATTTTTATAATTACAATCACTTGCAATATGAGTAGAGTGAGAGGACATAAACACTTGAGTATTTAGTAATCCACTTAGATTTGAAAAAAGAATTTTCTGTAATTGAGGATGCAAGTGAGCTTCTGGCTCTTCAATTAAAAGGATATTGATCTCATTCTCATTTTGTTCATTGATTAATCTTGAAAGAAATAGACTTAAGTATAATAAATTCTTTTGACCTAAACCTAAAACATGTAATGGAATATTTTTTCCAGTTTTCGGATTATAAAATATTTTTAGCTGACTCCAAACTTCATTGTCATTATTTGCAAGAAAACCTAAACTAACAGGGAATGTAAAATGATTTCCTGCAATTTCCTTATTTTTATTTTTAACTGTTTCAGAAATATTAGGAATAAAACCCAATTGATTCAGATCCTGAGAAGTTTTTGAAAAAATAGTTTTTACACTTTCTAATTCAGCATCTGAATTATCTCTAGATTTGCAGTATTCGCTAAGTAATGATTTCGAACTACCAAATAGATCAGATTTAATATTTCTAAAACCAGAAATGTAAAAAAGATTTATTCCCTCAATATCCCCAAAAGTTATCTGATTTAATGTTTCAATATTTTCGATTGAAAACGAATCTCCTCCTCCATACATTCGCCATTGAAAATCTTTAATTTCAATTTTGTTAAAAGTTTCATCTGTTGTGATTAACCTGGACTTGTGGGCATACAAATATGATATTCTTACAGTTTGTTCTGAAGTCTTAATTGCATGTAAATTTGGTATACTGGCAAGATTTTCACCATAAAATTCAATGCTAATTGATGCAAACGTATTAACATCCAAATCAGCAAAGCCATGAAAATCTTTTTCTTCTAACTTGCGAGAATTATAAGATAGGTTCTTATCTATAACTAATCTGATTGCCCAATAAAGATTACTTTTTCCAATATTATTTTCACCTATGATAGTTTGAAATCCATCGGTGAAGTCAATTGTAAAATCAGAGAAATTTCTAAAATTTTTAATTTCTATTGATTTAATATACATAATTCATCTCTCTTATTATCTTGAAGCAGAAACTCGCATTAAATATAGATTTTGTTGTGCCCAGTGCTTCTCATTCTTGTTTTCTTCTCAAAATTCTTTGATTTTAAAGGCTATCCAAACATCCGTTT
>Ga0255424_1068_pt1 | contig 25129 bp, 23 predicted proteins | sample ANMaggSeSYBR02F3_FD_182670 | JGI IMG/M metagenome (GOLD analysis project Ga0255424, IMG submission 182670) | Sediment cell enrichment communities from methane seep in Santa Monica Basin, California, United Staets - ANME aggregate JGI... | ecosystem: Environmental > Aquatic > Marine > Cold seeps >... | reverse complement strand
AGAATGATGAAAGTACAGCAGAAAATATCAGGTACTTTCAGAAGTGTTCAGGGTGCATGTTCTTTTTGCCGTATTAGAGGGTACATTTCTACTGTGAAGAAAAATGAGCTTTCTGTTATTGATGCAATTGGAGCGGTATTCGATGGAAAGCCATTTGTTCCATTTCTGGATAGTGTATAAGTAGATATTTTAGTTTCAGAACTGAAGAAACTAAATGAGTTGGGCGAAATTTGAGAAGGGCTGAATAGTTACAAATTTTGTAACTATTCAGCCTTCCTTTAGACCGGATGCCGATGACGAAAATCAGCTTATTTGTGTCTATGGCGATACATTTTTTAGTTTTTAATACTGAGTCTACGTCCATCGATTCCAAAGGCATTTGACAATTGTGTGCAATTATCTATTTTTGGACTATTCAGTCTACCGATAACGTTTATGTATGGCTGAATAGTTACCAAATTTTTTACAATTTCTTTACTCTTGATAATATTTAATTTTGCTAGTTTTTTCACTATCATTCTTTTATTTAGTGTAAATATTTTTGTTGGCTTTACTCTGCTTTCATAATGCAAATTCCCACTGTCTAAATCTTCATTTACAATCTTTACACTCATATCATAATTTCTTGGATTGCTGGTAATAGCACAACAAATTACATCTTCATTATTTGAATTATATTCATGATTTGAAATAATTATACTAGGTCTTCTTTTTATTTGTGACAGATCTGAAAAAGGAAATGGAATTAGGATTATATCCTTTTGGTTAACATTCATTCCACTGGTCATCGTATTCATTATCCCAAAATTTAATTAATGCGTTCTCTGCGATTGGTGATTTCTCGTTTTCTAAATTTTCTACTTTCTCTTTTAATTTAGTTGTTTCAGAAAATAAAAATGGAATAATATCTTCTTTATCAAATGATATCTTTACAGTTACTTTATATTCTTTCATAACTTCATAAGATATCTCATTATCCACTTTGCTATCATCTAGAGATTGTCGGAAAAGTCTAATTTTCGAATATTTTAGCTTTACTGTCTAAACTTGACCGGGTGCAGCATAGTGATTTAGTTTTAACGATATTTCAGGAAGTTTCAATTTAGACGTTTTTCAGGTACTTTTCCGACAATCTCATCTACAAATAAAGTCTCTGGATTTAATGTTTTAGTAAGACTCATCAAAATCCTCCTCCATAAACTTTATAAAAAATTCCATTAGATCGCTGTTTTGAGATTCAATGTGTAATTGTTTATTCTTGATTTCTTTACTTGTGTGGTGCGATAATATAATTGGAAATCCTTTTTTTTCACCATCAATTTTCATTTCGTTAATAAATACAACGGCTATCGGAAAAATTTTTGTCTCGAATTCAGAAATTCTCTCAAGAAATTCTTTTTTAAAGATTGAATTTAACAATTTGTTTTCAATTAAGACCTTTTCAGCTTTTGCCATTGTACTTTGTTTTGTTATTAAGTTATATAAAATTATATAAAATTCAAGCAGGAAACTGCCATTTCAAATGAAATCCCCATCGATGCGGGTGGAATCATGCGGCAGGACACCGCAGCAGGTACCGAAATATTCGATCACATATCCTTCTGCGCATGCATATTTGACAAAGCTGCGCGTGGGCAGTGCAATATTGAAAACACCGCACTCAAGTGCAATCCGTTCTATCAGTTCGCGGTCGCGCCCGCTGGAATGGGCGCAGCCGAGTGTTATCGGGATTTCAGGGAACAGTTCCACAGCCCGGCAGAAGACCTCTGCAAAGTCGTACGGGTCGGGTTTGACCGACGACATCGCTGTGCCCGCAACCGGCATGAGCCCTGTTATCACGACCGTGGTCGGTTTGATGTGCCGGATGAGTTCCAGTGCAGGTAGTTCCCCGCACATCTTACCGAAATCAAGACCCACGCACACATGCGGGAAGATATTGATCCCGGCATCCGAGATTGCCTGAAGACTTTTGAGGTAGTCATCCTCGGTAACGTCCAGGCCGTACACCCGCCGCACAGTACCGACATCCCCGACTACATCGAATGCGATGCCGTCAAGACCGCTGTCCTTTAAGGCGCACGCCTCGTCAGGTGTAATGAATCCAGTGTGAGCGATCACGATCAGGTCAGTCTGCTGCTTGATACTTTTGATGTATTGGGCCGCAGCCGCTGTGGGGACTTTTCCTTTTGTGTCGCACCCGCCTGTTATGAGCATGCCTTTTGCGCCATTGTTTGCAAGACGGAACGCGATCTGCTCTAGCCTTTCATGCGAATTGGCAGGTATCAGGCGGGAGAGCAGTATGCCGCTGCAGTGTTTGCAGTTCAACTGGCACTTGCTGCCTGTGAGTGATATGGAAGGAAAGTTGTTCGATGTGATGAAGATGTTGAGTTTCCTGCCAGACTTTTCAATGGACTGCTGTTTGGATTTACGCATACGCTTTCGGATGGCAGGGTCAAGCGTATCAATGTCAGGGTTCAGGCTGCTCATATCCGGAAGATGCTGCTGTTCTTATGATTCGACTGCCTGCATGATGGATGTCGTGAAGTCTTCGGGAGCAGTCCCAGGCGCTGTCACACTTTCGGATTCATATACCGACCGAACGGCAAAGAGTATGGAATCAGAAGTGGCGTTGGCACCTTTTAGGGATTGTGCGATCTGTTCTATTGCGGTTTCGGGAAACAGGAAGAAGTCTCCTGAAAATGCGATGTCTTCGATTTGGTTGCCTTCTAACTTGACAAATGAGCGGATGAGACCGCCTTTGGATTTGTGTCTGCCCTCTTTGTATCCTTCGTAGCTCATGGTGTGCCTCCAGAGTTATTGTAGTTCAATTATGGTTATGCTATTTTAATGTACTTGCGGTTTGTTTCCCCGCCTCAGCTTCCGCCTTTTATCATCCATCCTGTAGATCCATTCCCTGCTCCTGTGCTTCTCACTCAAACGCTGTGCCAGTTCGATCTCCGAATCCGTCAGCACACTGCGCCGCGCCTCTATCTCGAGCGCATCCTCAAATCCGCGTTTCAAAACCCCTTTCACATGATCGATATCATAACCAGCGCCATCAAGAAGCTCCGAAAGCGTGATCATCCCGTCCCGTGCGCACTCCACACCCTCTGACAGGTTCATTGTGGGGTTCTTGAGCACCCTGTCCATCTCATCAAAACCAAAATCCAGCAGGAAACTGCCATTTACCAGCACAGCACCCTCAAACCTCCCCTGTGCATTCCCTGATATCTTGCGCCCTTGTGAATACACTGCATTGCGCGTAGGTTCGAGCTTGCCGTCAAACCCAAGCATCCTGAGCGTGTTTACCAGCCCGCCAAGGACACGCGAATATGCGCCCTGGATGTCTGTGGGAACCGTGCCGCCACCCTCGCTGGCAATAACAGAGAACAGGATCTGGTCCTCATCACAGTACCCGCACCCTCCGCCGAGCACTCGCCGTATCACTTGGATACCGTTGGCTAGGCAGTAGTCCTTGTGTATCTCATCTTCCACGTACTGGTGGTATCCAATGTACACGGCAGGCGTTTTGGCGCGCCAGAAGAAGATAGTATCGTCAACCTCACCGCTTCCAACGTGTTTTGCGATCGATTCGAACAGGGCTGCGCTGTAGTAGCCGTCTGTCATGTCGGTGTCGATGAATCTCCAGGTCATGTTTTTCACGTGGGTAATTCAGATTTGCAGAATATGAATTGAACCTACTGTTTCATAAACGATTGGCTGCAACCAAACTCTCTGAAGTGTGAGCGATCACAATCAGGTTGGTCTGCTGTTTAATTCTTTTGATGTATTGGGCCACCGTTGCTGTGGGAACTTTTCCTTTTATGCCGCACCCGCCTGTTGTGAGCATACCTTTTATGCCGTTGTTTGCAAGACGGCGCGCGATCTGCTCTAGTATCTCAGATGGATTGGCAGGGATAAGGCGGGAAAGCAGTCTGCTGCCGCAGTGTTTGCAGTTCAACTGACACTTGCTGCCAGTGAGTGATATGGAAGGAAAGTTGTTCGATGTGATGAAAATGTTGAGTTTCCTGCCTTACTTTTCAAGGGACTGATGTTTGGATTTGCGCATCCGCTCGCAGACAGCGGGGTCGAGTAGGTCAGGGTTTAAGCTGCTCATATCCGGATGATGTCGCTATTCTTACGATTCGACTGCCATCTCGAATCAAATTTCGTCAAAAATCGATTATTAACCATGTGATAGGTAGGTTCAAATGGAATCTAATAAATCATTCTTCATACACACTCTTACGATGCTTGCAGTGAAGTAATATTAGGATATATTCTTGGTCACAAACTTCATAACGTATTCGATAGTTGCCAATTCGGATGCGGTACTCATTCTCATATCCTTTCAGTTTGATACACCCACGCGGACGTGGATGTTCCTCCAACATCTTTATCTTCTTAATGATTCTGTTATAGACAGCATCCGGTAGGTCATCTAGTTGCTTCTGTACTGGCTTTGGGATTACAACCCGGTAGTTCATCAGTTTTTCCTGTGCCTCTGAGCGATGTATTCATCGATAGTTACATAGTCTCCTACCTGATATGCATTGCGAGCTTCTTGAATCTCAGCTTGCACAATCGGGTCTTCTTCCCATGTTTTTTCCTCAGCATGCGCCATCTGTTCATCCAGCAGCTCCCAAAGCCGGAATTTGTCCTTCATACGTAATTTTGTAATAGATTTAACTAATGATTCGAAAGGTATTAATAATTCTACACTTTCTTGTGTCATAATCTTGCTCCTTTTAATCTCCACTATAAGATTCGTCTGCAATAATACTTTTGTGAACACGTTTGGGTTGTGTAGGTAATGAGGAACTCTGCACAGCACTTCACAATGCCGCGCTTCCCGTTCTCTTCATCCGGGAGCAGACCTGGATGGGGGGATTTGAACCTTTATACAAATACACTCAATTTTATCCAAATGTATTGTTTATTATCTTTCTTTCTTGTGCTTCAAGGCACGCCGTCACATACCCAGGATTTCGCTTTGCTCAAATACGTGGCATCGAAAAAGGCGCATAAGGATTTCTAACTATTTTTATCATTTTATTTTGTATTAAAAAGAAGGGACCATTACAAAGGGCCTGTTATCCATATATGGCCTTATAGTATTTATTTATGTCAAGATATAAAGGAATTGTAATGTCAAAATTCAAAACATTGTTCTTCTCTTTGAACCAATCGCGAATTGTTGATAAGTTTTGCCTTGTATTAAAGTTTTCAAGTTTGATTTGTGGTCTATTATTTTCAAAATTCAATTTGATTTTTGAACGACAATTTTCTAAAAGAGAATTCTCACAAGCAAGGCCTTTAAAAATATTTGATACATGTGCATTTAAAATATTCTCACAATTTTTTTTAAGGCTATCTATTTCTGCTTCATTATTTAATTCATATTCGAGTTCATACCCCTTCTTCAAGCGTACATTCAACTCTTTAATAATTCTTGCTTCACAGCATTTTTCAATTCTCTCTGCCATATCACTATATAATATTGTAAACAAAGGATTGCCAAGATACCACGAAATAGATTCTGGATATGCATCCAAAAATAAAAATTTTGATGCTATCTCTTTATTCTCATAAGCATGTTTAATGATTTCATTAAGAATCGCTTTTCCAATACCTGATTTATGATATCTTTTGTCGATTGCAAAACGTGTCAGAAAAAGAGCGGAATAACTTTTCAATGATTTATATTCATCTTCAATATTAATTCTTGGATCTTTTATAGCATTCATAGCTAAACTATAATAGGCAACGCAAGTACCATTTTCTAGATATATGTTGGTTCGTGAATAATTCTCTTGGTTATATCTCAGAGCTTCGTTTTTTAAAAAATCATTTAGTTTTTCAAAATTACTGTTATCTTTGCTACCCACACAGTCAAAATCTTTAATAGATTCTTGCCACTTTTCGCTCAAAAGATGCTTTTCAAACTTTTTAAGTGGCATAGATTAAAAAGCTTGAATTGTTGAACGGGTACCTAAAGCCCATTCACGTACTTCCTCTATTTCATCTGAGGAAATATCTTCATCTAATTTATGAAGGAAAATCTCCGCATCTACTCCTTTAAGTTCAGGGATATATTCAACAATCTCAGCCATTTTCCTCACCTTTTCTCAAATGTATATATACTCATGCGTATATATGTAAGTTACGATGATACTGTGATGATACTATGAAGTTAGTATAGTGAATTGTTTTTTATGTATAAGTTTTTACTGTTTGATTATACCAATTTTTCTTACCATTGAAATATAATATTTTTAAGATGCACAGGTTAGCCGTTTTGCAGTCACCGGTATACTCGCATAAATATATCGGGCTGGCATATAGCGGTTTTTCAGGATTATCTCCTATTATGCTCGTATGTATTGTGTGCCAGGATATACTTCTCAACCACGTCCCAACCAGCAATCACAGAGCCGTGGTAGCAACTGGGAGCCCACTGATAGTCACCGCACCATTCCTTCAAATGGGGGAAATCCTCCCTGAGCACCCTGTAACTTCTGCCTTTGATAGTCTTTGGTAATATAACTTACTGAATGTTTTAGAGAATATGATGCCCGTCGCCTCCGCCTCTTATCATCCATCCTGTAGATCCAGTCCCTGCTCCTGTGCTTCTCATTCAAACGCTGCGCCAGTTCGATCTCCTCCCCCGTCAGCATACCGCGCCGTGCCTCTACCCCGAGCGCATCCTCAAATCCGCGTTTCAATGTTCTTTTCACATGATCGATATCATAACCAGCGCCATCGAGAAGCTCCGAGAGCGTGATCATCCCGTCCCGTGCGCACTCCACACCCTCTGCCAGGTTCTTTGTGGGGTTCTTGAGCACCCTGTCCATCTCGTCAAAACCAAAATCCAGCAGGAAACTGCCGTTTACCAGCACCGCACACGCAAACCTTCCCTGTGCATTCCCTGATATCTTACGCCCTTGTGAATACACTGCATTGCGCTTGGGTTCGAGCTTGCCGTCAAACCCGAGCATCCTGAGCGTGTTTATCAGCCCGCCAAGGATGCGTGAATATGCCCCCTGGATGTCTGCGGGAACCGTGCCGCCGCCCTCGCTGGCAATAACAGAGAACAGGACCTGGTCCTCATCGCAATACCCGCACCCTCCGCCAAGTACCCGCCGAACCACCTGGATACCGTTGGCTGCACAGTAGTCCTCGTGTACCTCATCTTCCACGTACTGGTGGTATCCGAGATAGACGGCAGGCGTTTTGGCGCGCCAGAAGAAAATGGTATCGTCAACTTCGCCACTTCCTACGTGTTTTGCGATTGATTCGAACAGGGCTGCGCTGTAGTAGCCGTCTATCATGTCAGTGTCGATGAATCTCCATATCATGTTTTTCACGTGGGTAATTCGGATTTGCAGAATATGAATTGAACCTATTATTTCATAAACGATTGGCTGCAATCAAACTCACTGAAGTGTGAGCGATCATGATCAGGTCGGTCTGTTGCTTGATCTTTATTACAGTTTGGGCCGCACCCGCTTGTTATAAGCATACCCTTGGCACCGTTTTTTGCAGGATGGTGTCAGATATCCCCTAATTCGTGGACGGGGATCGAGTAGGTCAGGATTTAAGCTGCTCATATCCAGATGATGCCGCTGTTCTTACGATTCGACTGCCTGCATGATGGATGTCGTGAAGTCTTCGGGAGCAGTCCCAGGCGCTGTTACACCTTCGGATTCCACTGACCACACGGCAGAGAGTATGGAACCAGAAGTGGCATTAGCAGCTTTGGGGGATTGTGCGATCTGTTCTATTGCGGTTTCAGGTAGAAAAATAGTTTATTAAAAGTCCAGAATTCACAAATTGAACTTGAAAGTGCGTCCCTCACCTAGGGAATATCGTTCACGTTCCCATTTAACTGGTGTTGTGAAGATTAACTGAATCTCTGGATGTTGCTTCCAAAATAGGTAAGAAGCTACTGTCTGCATTTTGCTACATTGAGAAGCAATCCCGACATCGTATTCCGATCGAAGTGTTTGATATTCAGTTTCAAGTATATCAAGTATATTTTCAACCTCGATGGTGGAAATATTCTCTCTTTCTCTGTATCGCCACCCATCGAAAATGTGTTTGTGTAAGTTTATAGAGAGCCATTGGCGTCCGTGTAACCTCTCGTGAGGGGACTTTCCGTAAAAGATAACAATTGCATTCGGTGCATAGTCGTCAACAAGCCCTTGCACCCTATTTGGTTCGTAACCTACCATCATGAACAGGCAGGCTTTGTACCCCGGTCTGTTGTTTCCCTTGAAATCTGTTGGGATTTGAATATCTTCAATGCCTGCGGTTTGAAGGAATTTTGCCATACCTGTGAAGTTCCGATTTTTCACCACATCAATAACATCATTCCACTCTGGTTCCCTTGGATAGTAATCACTTGCTTCTGTATAGACTACTGAGGTTTGTAAGAGGTTAATATCTGCAGCGCGAAGGCAGCAACATATCAAAACATCTGCCATACCGGAAATGTCTATCACAGCTGATCGGCCGATAAGAGATGTTGAAACATAGTGTATTTTTCCAACGAGTTCCCTCAGAAATTTGTCAGGGTTGTGAATATCCGCATCAATGATTTCTATATTGTCTGTGAATTTCTCAACCTGTGCCACCAACCGATTAAAATTGGGTTCATTGTCTTCTCGTTGAGTAACATATCTCAACAATATGGCTTGTTCTATACTGAACTTAGGGACATTAACTCGATGGACAAAAGTTAAAACCCTCTCCTCGAAGCCCCCCGCGGCTATAAAGATGCCGTATGATGCCTCGCTGGTAAAATCAAATTCAGCAATAGTCATTTTCAATAATCCTCAAAAAGTGTCTTTTGTTGATCGATCTTGCTCTTAGGTTTCACAAGACTATCAAGCTGGGTTCTTGTCTTCTTAACAAACTCATCAGGTTTAAGAAGCAGTTCTTCAAATCTATCTTTGCTGAGATACAGATGATTCCGCACGCGATAAGTGGTTTGGAATGCTGGCGCGTATATCTTGTTCAAATCGTACCGTTCCGATAATCCAACTTGCGCTCGTGAAAACGTTACCCCCTTAATTATCAATACATCATAGACTACCAAGTATTTCAACACTTGAGCAGCGTGCTTATCAAGAGGTTTTAGATCAAGTCTTTCCAGTGTTATCGTTTCATAGAACCTATCAGGATCTCCCGTATCGTATTTTGTCAAGTATTGGCGTGATACTGCGCCTATGCTGCGCGAAACATTTGATATTGACGATCCCAATGGAGCTTTAGCAATACTTCCTCTCAGCATCAAAAGCGATTGAAATTTCTGGGTTGAAAATTCCCTAACATATTTATCTTGAATATGGAGTGGTATGGGTTCAGGATTATCACGATTAAAATTACTTTGAGCGAAGATATAGTCCAGCAGTTGGAAGAGCGTACGTATGGAACCATGTGACAAGTGCCAGATAATATTCCATCCGCCATATAAAGCTTTTCTTTGCGTGCTCGAAAGATGCTTGAGAAATTCCTTTGGCTCTTGTGAATCACCCAGTATTGTAACTATGTCCGACTTCTGAGAAACCCATGCATTCAAACGTGCATTCACAATACCACTGACATACTCGCTGATTGTTTTTCTGACTTGATGTGCTTTTACGGAAAGTTCACCAAGGTTAACATACACTATGTCTTGATAGGGATCAATGCCCCGCCCTTCGGCTGTGTCCAACGTATACATAAGTTGGTCGCATGTTATCTTGAAGCAGAAGCGTTTCGTAGCCGATGTCATTATACTGTTTAGAACTTTCTGCATTTCATGGTGCATCCGTCCTTCGCTTATGTCATCCACAAGGATGAAGAATTGGGTATGAGCCAGATCTGGAAAGTCTTTCTGAAGCGATTCGAAGAAAGCCTCTACATCAGGTTCAGCAAGAAGCAGACCCCTGTGTTCATCTGATAGATTCCATGCAGATTCAGCCTGTTTCTCTTTTGTTACTAAAGCTCGAGCGTATTGGATCATTTCCTCCACTGCGTCAGGTTCACCGTAACTCGGCATATTAGGGAATCGTTCTTGTATGTAGGTTCTTAAAGCCAAAATGTTTTGTGGTGGTATCAGTACTTCACTTTCACAGCTTTTTCTCATAACGTATAGGGTTTTATTGATAATCTTAAGAACTAATATATGCTTAAGAACTCGTACAGTTTTTGCAGTGAATTTCTTACCCTCGACAGCTTCTGGTATGAAGTTTTTGAACTCGCCAACCCGACACTCGAACAGAACACCGAAAAATCTGTGAAAATCGTACCCGATCAGTTCTAATTTTGCTTTTAGTTCCTCACATTCTTCTGCAAGCTTCAGTACTTCTGGCCAAAAATTAAGAGCTCGTAGATAATGTGACTTTCCACATCCGCGTGGTCCAGATATAATGACATTATCAGAACCAGAAATCGCTTCAAAAACGGACTCATCCGGTTCAAACAGTAAATATAGTTCCTTCAGGCTGGACATCATCTCAACCCGAAGCCATTCAAACAGTTTGGGTTTGGGCTCTTGGAAATAGTCAGTTGGTATAAGTGTAGCTGGTTTATGGAAATCATTGAGTAGCTCTGCAAATTTTTCATATTTCCGCTCCCGAAGACCTCTAATCACCCTCTCGACTGCGTCACCTACTAGCTCCCTAGCAGACACTCCGGGACGTTGACGACATACCTCTGAAAAGCACCATATAAGATGGCGTTTGAACATTTCAAGATCGTTGACACCTGAAAAAGTTAGAGAATTAAATGAACTACCTCCCGCAAAGTCAATTACCTTGAAGGATATGGCAGGTTCACGCCCCTCGCGCCGAACTACAAGGATGTTTCCTACATGAAGATCGCCGTGCTGTAAACCCGCTCTTTCAATAGCTTCCAGAGCACCTCCAACATGTTCGACAAAAAACCGAAAGAAATCCCTACTCAAATAAGGTGCAGGATCGGTATTCACAATATGTTCTTGAAGAGTCTTAGCATCCCCATTTACATATTCGAAAACCTGGCAATCTAAAACGACTGGCTCATCATGACTTTCTAAATCCACGCAAAATTGCCCCATTCCAATGAAATCGGGGATTGCCACTTCTTTTGGAATTGTCGCACGTTTCTGCTTAAAGCTTTCAAGCTGGTCGTAGGACATGATGCCAGGGCGGAAAACTTTGACTGTTCTGGGAATCCCTGTAGACTTCTGAATCGCACGAAAGGTTACCGAAGTAGCCCCCTCTCCAAGTGGCTTACTATCTAGCTTATAGGAATCTGGTAATTTATGTGGAACATCTTTAATTCCAGGTATTTCAGTTCCACCCAGTTCCTCTAATGATACGTCTGTCAGTGCGAGCTTTCTTTCACCAAATGGGGTCAAATAATATTTGGAATCCTTGAGTTCTACCAAACTCACCTTAAGAATATGCTTTAGCCAATCTTCCGCTGTTCCGTGCCTGAAAGTGAACTCAGTATTAATCTGATTAAGTGTAATCCCCTGCCGGGATCTAATTAAATGAAGAAGATATGTACATGTAGGACTGCTCGTCACCCCCACCATGGCTCGATTTTCGTCAAGTAATTGATTTATGTTGTCAATTTTTAATGTCGTACTCATACTAACATTCCCACACTTCGTGCAATCTGATCTTGCTTGGCTTCGGCACATTTCTCAACTTGGTCAACTACACGCCCAAGAAGATGACATCCAGTAATATCCTCCGGGAACTTAAATTTCTCTATGCGGCCATGGTTCCCCTCAAAAATGCGTAATACATGACCACTGTAGCCAGAAAGGTGTTCTTCGTTTATACAGATCGTCATCTTATGAGCGATTTCCTGCATGTGGCAAAAATCATGTACCTCTCCAATAGAACCCGGAGAGCCCATGATGGTGACAATATACTCATACTCTCTCGCTTGGAGTAATTCCGCTACACTCAGATTTATTCCCCCCGCCCCCATCACACTGGGCGTTAAGATATCTTCGCTAAACTCTGCTTCATGTCCCAATTCTCGTAGCTTATTGCGAATTTGGATACGCTTTCCAGAGAGATCTTTATCCCCCTGTTCACCAGGTCCCCATACCAAAACTGACAAACGCGATCTATTTATAAGGCTTTGACTGGTTAGTCTTTTGAGTGTTTCATGTTCCTCCGTGGGATGATTAGGGACGATCTGGAGAACGGGTTCGATTAATTCAACAAATTCACTTGAGTTTTTTTCGATATTGAATAGGTCATCTCCAAATTCCTCCTTCATCTGAATGATTTTATCCTGCTTTTGTATCATATCACGAAACGCAGGTGCATCAGATGGCTCGAAAAAGTCCGTTGCAATTTCTGGATGTGAAGATAATAAATTTCGCAACTTTGTTTCACCCCACCACTCTATTTGTAGAGGTGCATGGCTCTCACACAAATCTTGAAACCACCTTAGCTCAGTGAGATTCATGTCTATTTGTAATACGAGAGTCCATGAGAAAAGATGGTGGTAGCTCAAGGCGGTTTTGAGAGATTTTTTGATCTGTGCCCTTTGACTTTTGCGAATTCGATCGCAAAAATACTTAAACTGAAATGCCTTGAGTTCTCCGTCAATCTCGCCAATATATGTGTCCAAGCCCTCATCACCGCCTTTTCCTTCTACGGGGTTGGCTTCAGACCATTCAGCTAAAATGAGACGTGTGCACATTAGGGCAAAGTTATCGGCATTTGATCCTTTAGGACCTGAAATTTGTCTATAGTCTATCTGCATGCCCTATTAGTCTCCATTTCTAAACTCGCTGGGGTTGTAGTTAGTTACAATAATTTCGTGAGCCTTAAATCTATCTCCGTTGGATCCTATCCATCGAGTGACGTTTAACTGTTGCATATAGTATCCCTGAAACATCGATCGGATTTCTTTGCGATCTGAGTTGGACATCATAACAAGACACCCTTTTCTGTCCAGACTTCGAAACACCTTTGACACTTCTCGTTGGTCATCCCAGTCAAAACGGTCGGCTGTGTAATGGGTAAAGTAAGCTGTTCCATTAGTAGGAGGATATGGGGGGTCAAGATATATGAAGTCGTCACGCTTAGCTGACTGACACACTTCTCGATAATCTGCCGCCAAAAGATTTGCCCTTTTCAAAAGACCACTGGCCACCTCAAGAAGGCTCTTTTTTGGAAGAGCCGGACCCTTGAAGCTTGGCCCATAAGGTACGTTGAACACTCCTTGCCGATTGACACGATATATCCCGTTAAAGGCAGCTTTGTTTAGATAGATGAATCTAACAGCTTGTTCAATAGGTTTGAGTTTCTCCAGTTCTTGTGATCTTATGTGGTAATAGTACTCCTTGCTGTTGAACTCTCTATGTACTTGCAATAGGTTCCAAACCTCATCAGGATGCTTGGCAACTTGTCTATAGCAGTTGATTAAATCCGTGTTGAGATCAGAGAGTACCGCTTCGTGTGGTCCCATGTGAAAAAACAGGGCACCGGCTCCAACAAATGGTTCAAAGTAACGATCATAAGAATTCGATGGCGGCACAAAGTCCAAGAGGGACTTAACAAGCTTGGATTTACCCCCTGCCCATCGAAGAAAAGGCTTCACAGCTGAATAATCGTGATTATTCATAGATAAGTTTTCCTTCATTGTCATTTCAACCTTCGCTTGTACTTATAGCATGTAGCAATTTCCTAACCATCACTAATTGATGGCTTAACGAAATGTGATATGCAGAAATTCTGCACAACATCGGTATATTCAAACTCAAGTTCATATATGCTTTCACTTTGACATTACATCCAAATTTAGTTCGTATATTTATCCCCTTAAATGAACAACCTATCGTCACGACTCTCCTTTGGGTCTTTATCGTTTCATAGTATCGCTCATATATGTTGTGTGCCGGGTTTTACTTTTCAACCACTTCCCGGCCAGCACCCACAGAGCCGTAGTAGCAACTGGGAGCCCACTGGTAGTTACCGTACCATTTCTTCAAATGGAAAAACTCCTTCCTGAACACACTGTTACTTCTAACTTTGATCATCTTTGGTAATATAACTTACGAAATGTTTTAGAGAATATGATGCCGGGTCCCGGCACACCCATTTCTACAGTACCCGAGCCCGCCGCCTCTGCCTCTTATCATCCATCCGGCATATCCAGTCCCTGCTTCTGTGCTTCTCACTCAAACACTGTGCCAGTTCGATCTCCTCCCCCGTCAGCACACTGCGCCCCGCCTCTACCCCCAGCGCATCCTCAAATCCGCGTTTTAATGCCCCTTTCACATGATCGATATCATAATCACTGAAAAATAATTAGAAGAGGGGGTGTACCTTCACGCCTCTTTCTTTCCAGACTTCTTCGCCGCCTTCGCAGACACCTGCTCAGCAAACACGTTCAAAAGATTCATCAACTTCTCGTACTGCGCAGTCTCGATATGCGAGTACCTGATAGGTTTCTTGTGTTCCTTTGTAGCCTTCTTCAGTCTGCTGTACAGGTCCTTGGACCTTGAGGTCAGTGCCTCATCTGTCGTACCCTCGATCAACATCACACCGCCGGCACCGTGCTCGTAGGCATGGTTCACGATATCCGCATCCAGCACATGGATGGACGGCACCTGGACAAACCTGATAAGCGGCGAATACAGAGTCCTGTTCACACCAGCAATATCTGCAGCCGCATACGCAGCAGGGTCTATGTACACGATCACGCCCATGCCTGCGTCAAGTATCCCTTCAACCTGCGCCTTCAACTGTTTGCGCGTGTAGTTTGCGATCTCCACCGCTTCCTGCGGACATACGGCTGCACATATCCCGCATGCATTGCATGAAAGCGCTTCGAGTACTGGCTTTTTGTTATCCATTGAAAGGGCACCATAGGGGCACTCTTCCACACAGATACCGCACCCATCGCAGGCATCTTTGATCACCGGCTTTTCAGGCGAGATCGAGATCATGCCTTTACCAAGGAACCCTGAAACCTTGTGCGCCGCACTCATGGCTTCAGTCACAGAATCATGGATGTCTTTTGGTCCAAGCGCACATCCTGCCGCAAACACACCCTGGTTCAGCGTGTTCACAGGATCGATCTTGACATGCTTCTCTTCGATAAAACCATCACTGCCAACAGGCACACCCAACTGGTCAGCAAGCTGTTGCGTCCCGCCTGACGGGTTCAGCGACGGACACAGCACAACCATATCGAATTCATCGCTTCCGATCTCACCGAGTAACGTATCCTCATACCTGAGCTGCAATCCGCCGCTATCCAGCGGATTCACCTCAGCCACGCGCCCGCGGATAAAGTTCACTCCCGTCTCCTGCGCATGATGGTAGAACTCCTCCATCCGCCTGCCTGCTGCGCGCATATCGATGTAGAAGACCGTCACATCCGCATCCTTGTTCATCTTTAGCACCAGCTGCGCCTGTTTCTGCGAATACAGGCAGCATACCTTCGAGCAGTACTTATTCGCACGGTTAAAATCACGTGAACCCACACACAGCACAAAAGCAACCTTCTGCGGCATCGTACCATCCGACTTCTGTAAACGCATCCCTGTCCTGCTCATAGCAGAAAGCATCTCCTCGAACTCAATTGCGGTTATGATATCCAGATGCCGCCCGTAATTGTACTCCTCAATGATCGATGGGTCGATCGGCTCGAACCCTGTGGCTATGGTGATCGCCCCGACATTAACCTCGATGCCCTCCTCCCTGTCATCAAGTTTAACTGCACCGACAGCGCACATCTTTTCACAAAGACCGCATTCCACGCATTTTTCCATATCAATAATGTATGCCTGTGGGATCGCCTGCACAAACGGCAGTGCGATCGCATCCTTTGGACACTCCTGTGCACACCTGCCGCATGAGGTACACGCATCAACATCCACGTACCTCGGCATACGGCGCAGGGTTACCTTGAAATCCCCCACATTTCCATCAACCGATGCAACCTCGGTTTGGGTGTACAGCGTAATGTTCGGATGGTTGAACACCTCAACCATCTTTGGCGTCAGGGTACACTGCGAGCAGTCAAATGTTGGGAACGTCTTTGACAGACCGATCATGTGACCCCCGATATATGCTTTATTTTCGACAAGGATGACCTCATGCTCATTGGCCATCTCAAGTGCTGCCGTAATGCCGCTAATACCGCCGCCAACAACCAGCACGCGGTCTTCGAGATCTTTAATGATTGGCTCCAACGATTCAAGACTGTTCATTCTAAAAACCGCGCCCGTGATAAGTCCTTTCGCTTTCCTTGTAGCCTCTTGTTGGTCCTCATGCACCCATGAACACTGCTCGCGGATGTTTGTGATCTCAAGAAGCATCGGGTTGATACCTGCCATTTTTGCCATTGCACGGAATGTTTCAAGATGCAACTTCGGAGAACACGAACCGATCACCACGCGGTCTATCATCCCTGCATCAATATCGCTTTTGATCTTACCCTGTCCCGCACTGCTGCACAGGTAATCCTGAACGTTCGCTATCGCCACACCGTCCATTCCTGAAACTTTCTCGGCGATCGCTTCAACATCCACTGCATCCGAGATATTGCCGCCGCACCTGCAAAGGTACACACCTGTTTTTCCGCCACTCATATCTTCACAACCTTATCACTATTCTATACGTCCTCCGAGCTTTTCAAAGAACTCCTCGTTCGTTATGATATTCAGGTCAATTCCAAGTTCCTCAGGTGGAAATCCAAGCGCAAGCCCGAGGAGCTGGCTGTAATGCAATACCGGGATATTATACTCTAAAGCGAACTTCTCCCTGATCTCAGCCTGTCCGCTGTCAAACTGCAGGTGGCAGAACGGGCATGCATTCACAATGCAGTCCGCACCGGCATCACGTATCCGTGAGAGCTTATGGTTTGTCATCTCAAGCGATTTTTCAAGTAGTGCCGAGCGCACGCCTCCGCCGGCGCCGCAGCATGCCATCTTATCAGGATAATCTATACTTTCTGCACCTGTAGCTTCGATTAGTTCATCAAAAAAAGTGGGTTGTTCCACACTTCCAAGCTGGCGCTCTTTTGAAGGTTTTACGAGATGACAGCCGTAATGCAGCGCAACCTTGAGGTCAAGCGGCTTTACCACCATCTCCTTTATCTTTTCAGGTCCGAACTCATCATAGAGAAATTCCACGATGTGCCGCACATCCACAGTTCCCTCGTACTTTTTCCCGATCTTCCCAAGATGGACATTCGTGCTTTTTTTAAGCGCTGCGTCCTCTTTGAGTTCATGATTTGCATCTGTGAGTGAACCGTAACAGCCGTTACATATTGTCAGGACATCGCACCCGAGTTCCTCGGATAGTACAATGTTACGACCTGCAAGTGCAAGCCATGTCGGTTTATCGAATGACCTGAACACACCGGGCGCCGGACAGCACGACGCACCGGGGAGATCAAAACAGTCGATATCTAATTTATCGAGGCATAACTGTGTAGCTTTTTCAATTCCAGGATAACGATTCGGGACAATGCAGCCCAGAAAAAGTGATAACTTTGACATGATAACATCTCCTCTTTCTCACCTATACGTTCTGCTCTTCAGGCCACCAGTTTGTCAAATTCGCACGACTGTAAAAGCGTCTGCACATCAGCCAGTGCCTCCGGGTATTTATGAACTGTCCCTGGGATGGGGTCCATTTTGAGCTTCTTACGTTTCTCTTTTACGTCATCATTGATGGGTACGGCGTGACCGTACTCCAGCACCAGCTGGCTGACCTTCCTGTGTGCCGGCAGCATGACACCTTCATGCACAGCAATTGTCCTTATCGCCAGGATCGTATCAGCGATCTTTATCTCGCGCGGACACCGCTCCTGGCATGTATAACAGGTAGTGCACATCCAGAGATCTTCGTCATGCAGTATGTCTTTGCCTACACGTGTTCCTCTTACAATTCTTCGTGTGTTCAGGCTCGTATAGCGTCCTGACGGGCAGCTGCTGCTGCATGTACCGCACTGCATGCAGGTAAGTACATCAAGACCTGCGTTTTGCAGAGTATTTAACACATCCGATTTACTCATTTTTATTCACCGGCCTACATTATTTATTTGACATCTAAAGACACGATTTGACCTTGACAATTAATATGCATACATATTCCCATACGGTCTGCTGGATACAGGAATCAGTTTGATGAAAGGCTTACTTAGCAATTCATCAAGATCAAGTCCGAAGTGTTTGCAATATTCACTGAGGTGTTTCTTTAAAAGTTTTTCATCCTTTGCATCCGGATCCAGTACACTTACTTCTTTACCCAACGTGTATTCCTCTACCTCGCCCCTGATGTAGATCACACCGCCATGCATGCCTGTTCCAAGATAATTACCAGCGATCGGTGTATTCTCGTCCCTATCCAGACCAAGGAGGACCAGGACTCCACCCGCCATATACTCACCGAAGAAATCACCGGCAGTACCACCGGCAATGATCACAGGTATCTGTTTTTTATACTGTTTCATGTGTATTCCGGTGCGGTATCCTACATTACCTTTAATATACATTTTTCCGCCGCGCATACCATATCCTAACACATCCCCTGCGCTGCCGTGTATAATGATCTCACCTGCATTCATGGTATTTGCGACGCCATCCTGTGCATTGGCATTGATTACAAGATCAGGACCATTCATAAACATCGCAAGGTCGTTTCCTGGTACTCCGTTTATAGTAATACTAACCTTCTTATTGATCCCGTTGCCGATATAGCGCTGACCGTTCACATTATCGAGTATAAACTCGGTCTCACCTTCTTTTACCGCATCACGGATCATACTGTTCAGCTTCCTGTAGTACATTCTTTTGCAGTCGATTTTCATCACCATTGCAACCACCTCACTGCCCTATCCCTGCAGGTTTGATCCCAAGCAGTTTCAGGGTCTGTTCATCAAGATCAATACCTCGCAGCCTTTCACGACTGCCGCGCAGGGATTCGATGGAGTTGACTCCAAGTGAACCCAGGATCTCCTGTAGTTCATAACCCCATGCCGTCACGAGGTTCGATAGCCGCTCTGCACCGACCTGCGGATCTAACCTGCGCACAAGTTCCGGTTTCTGGGTAGCAATGCCCCATGCACAGTTGCCTGTATAGCACTTCTGGCACACCCGGCATCCCATTGCCACAAGAGCCGCAGTTCCGATGACAACCGCATCAGCACCAAGAGCGATCGCTTTTGCCACATCACCGCTGTTCCTTATACTTCCTGCACAAAGGATCGAGGCATTGTTCCTGATACCTTCATCACGCAGGCGCTGGTCGACCGCAGCCAGTGCAAGTTCGATCGGTATCCCTACATTATCCCTTATCACCATTGGTGATGCACCTGTACCGCCGCGGAACCCGTCAATCGTAACGGCATCCGCACCCGCACGTACGATCCCGCTGGCAATAGCAGCCACATTGTGCACTGCAGAGATCTTGACAGAAACGGGTTTAGTATAATCCGTGGCTTCCTTGATCGCATAGATGAGCTGCGATAGGTCTTCTATTGAATAGATATCGTGGTGCGGTGCAGGAGAGAGGGCATCTGTCCCGACAGGGATCATCCGGGTCTTTGATATATCTTCTCCCACCTTCTCACCTGGGAGATGTCCGCCGATACCTGGTTTTGCACCCTGTCCGATCTTGATCTCAACCATCGCACTCGAGTTCAGGTATTCACTGGTTACACCGAACCGGCCGGATGCGACCTGGACTACAATATTATCTGTATATGAGTTCAGGTCTTTATGGATTCCGCCTTCACCTGTGTTCATAAGTGTTCCTGAATTTTTAGCAGCCATTGCAAGTGCCCTGTGCGCATTCAGGCTTATCGCACCATACGACATTGCCGCAAAGACGATCGGCACATCCAGTTTAACCTGGGGTTGAAGTTCGGTGGACAGTTCGATCTCATCATTCCCGTCCCTGGTAAACTCCAGGCGGTTTGGTTTGCGACCGAGGAATGTCCGCAGTTCCATTGGTTCACGGAGTGGATCTATAGATGGGTTTGTGACCTGGCACGCATCAATTAACATATGATCCCAAAGTATCTGGTATGGTCTGGGATTACCCATTCCTGTTAAGAGAATGCCGCCTGTTTCTGCCTGTTTTAAGATGTTCTGCCGGGTCTCAGGCAGCCAGTTAGCACTGTCCTTGTAAGTTAGTTCGTTTTTAGTGATCGATATTGCGGATTCAGGACAGAAAGTTACGCACCTGTGACATGCCACACATTTTTTGTGGTCAGGTACCACCCTGTCCTTGAATTGCATGCATCCAAAACTACAGTTCATGACACAGCGCCTGCACCGTCTGCACGTGTCGTAGTCGATCTTCACTATAAATTCCGGTGGTATCTGGGACATCATTTATTCCACCTCCCCATTTAGTTCGCCTATAACTGCTGTTCCGGCTTTCGGGCTCCATACCGTATCCGGGTCTGTGATCTCCCGGATTGCTGATTCCTCTGATGACATATACAGCATGTCATCACCTTTTGTGGCACAGGTCATGGGCCGCAGTTTGATACGGTCATTGAATCCAACCATACCGCGACTGTATCCGAGAATGATGCTGAACGGTCCGTTTAAAAGTGCACCACCGTAAACTTGCCTGATCGCAGTTGCGATTTTCTGTTCGCGTTTGGGCATCCTGTCAATATCTTTCCAGAAAGGTGATGCAAGTGCCTTGACAGCCAGGTCCATTGGCATTTTGTGCCTGCGTATAAGCAGGTCGAACAGGTATGCCACGACTTCAGTATCTGTCCGGAGTTCTAACTTGTATCCGAACGGCTCAAGGTAGCGTTTGTTGATCCCGTAGGATGATATCTCGCCATTGTGGACAATTGACCAGTCAAGAAGGCAGAATGGATGTGCTCCGCCCCACCATCCCGGCGTGTTTGTCGGGAACCTGCCGTGTGCTGTCCAGATATATCCTTTATACTCGTCTAATTTGTAGAACATTCCAATGTCCTCCGGATATCCTACACCTTTAAAGGCTCCCATATTCTTACCAGATGATGCAACAAAAGTACCGGTGAACTTTGAGTTGATATCCATCACCTTTTCAACAACATATTCACGTTCTGAAACGAATTTCGTTCTATGCTCGGGGACATCCATAAAATAGCGCCACAGTATCGGGGGAGACGTGATCGGTTGCGTTCCACATTCGGCAGACCTTCCAGAGGTATCCTGCTCAAAGACAGCACCAGGACGCGTAGGTATCTCCTCATCAAGAACGATGTCGAACGTATCCTTGAAATATTCCTCGCACTGATCCTTTACCTCCATATTGTCAAACATCATGTGGAATGCATATTCATTAGCATGTCTCGGGTATATCCCGTATGCTGCAAAACCGCCTCCAAGACCGTTCGAACGGTCATGCATTAAGGCAATTGACCTGATAATATCGTTTCCATCCATTCGCTCTCCCGCTTTGCTCATTATACCGGAAACGGCACATCCTGACGGAATATAACAATCACATCTCATTTACTCACCTGCCTCCTGTTTTTCTTTACTAACATCAACTTCACGAATCTCATCTTCACGAAATTCATTTTCACGAAGCTCATCTTCACTGACTTTATCTGGTTTTGTTGAACTTGATCCCGTTCCGGATTTTAATCCGGACTCTTTTCGTTTTTTGATGACCTTCATCAACTCCCTGAGATCATCCGCACCGCTTTTTGGCGGTTTAGGTAATTTCAATTTTTTACGCATGGCTGTTGGCTCGCCCAGCTTCCCGGTATCCATGAACATCTGAAGTCCGCCTTTGAAACCCTCTGGAGCCGTCTCGCGCTCACAGGAGATGGTTTTCAGACGGTCAAAGACTTTTACCATGCCGAACTTCTGCGGGCAGAGTTCATAACATGTATAGCAGTTTATGCAGTACCAGATATCGGGAGATTCCACGATCTGGTCAAGTTTACCGTATAATACATCTCCGATTATCCGGTTCGGTTCGAACTGCGGGATGATCTTGGTAACAGGGCAATCGTCAATGCATGCTGCACATTCATAGCAGCTCCGCAGAGCTGCCAGGTCAAAATGCTCCCGTGCACTTTCAAGATGCTTTGAGCGCTCATACCATGTTTCAAGAAATGAGTCGGTTTCGACCCTGTGCATATCCATGCCAAGTTCAGCGGCTTCAAATCCAAATGCAAGCCCCATAAGTTCTGTGAAATATACGATCGGCAGGTGCACCCGCTCACCGCTTTTTTGCATAAGATACTGTTTGGAATCGAACTGGGCAAAGCATGCCGGACACATCATTGTCATGGCATCTGCAAGTTCCTGGACCTCCAGTATCTTTTCACGGGAGAGTGTGACCGCATCTGAAGGGTTGTCTGCGTTGTTCAGGTCGCTGCCGCAGCAGAGCATCTTTGTCGGATAGTCCGTACTGTTAGCACCCAGTGCTTCGACGAGAAGATCGAACTTTGTCGGGTGGTTCGGATCATCAAAGTGTATGGCTGAACTTGGACGGATCATGTGACATCCGTAGTGAACTGCGATTTTTATCCCGTCAAGCGGTCTGGTTATGTGCTTTTTGACCTCGTCTGTACCAAGATCGTCATATAATACTTCAACGAGATGTTTGATCTGCAAATTCCCGGTGTACTTCAATCCCACCTCAGCAAGTACCTCATTTACATCCTGCCTGAGTCCATGATTAATATGAAGTTCGGCTGCTGCTGCTTTTAAGCTACTGTAACAGCCATTGCATGGTGTTAAAAGATCCATGCCCATATTTTCTGCCAGACAGAGGTTCCTTGCTGCTGTGACATACCATATGAATTCATCTCCCACTTTGATGATCGATTTTGTGGGACAGCAGGTGGCACCTTCAATCTCATGAAGTCCGATTCCTATTTTATCAAACACGAGCCGGATTGATTTTTCCATAAACGGAAATCGTGCCGGAATGGTGCATCCCCAGAACATTGCATAATCGGTCATTCGTACTTGCTCCTGTTTTTGTTTCGTAGCGTGTTTTTATGGTGACTTTTAATCCTATCTGCATAAGATGATATTTGTTCATGTGCAATACGTATCGGTCTGTTCAAGACGATGCGAGGTGTTCCGCTGGAAAGCGGTAACCTCATAGCTACTTTCTATTATATAAATTTAACGGGGGTTGAAGTGAAACTGGAATGCAATTCAATTCAATTCAATTCAATTCAATTCAATTCAATTCAATTCAATTCAATATCCCTTTTTTTCAGATTATATGGAATTAATATAGTGGCTGCAGCCCATAATAATATATTTACCAATATGATTCATCTTATTATTTCATAGAGGTTGAAGTGGAAAGTGGAATCTCTGGAAATATCCGAGGATAATAAACAGATGAACATTTTTGGAAAAACATGGAATATACTTGAAATTTAATTCTTAATAAAATGATGTCAATCAATCAAATGTATAAAAATTAAGCCCGGAAAGATATCATACAGGAGGCAGATCAGCACTACTTTTAGATGCCTATCCATCTAATTTGCAGCACCAACAAATACATTATATTCCATTTATCTCGATCCGGGCCATGTATCCATATGCCACAATCGTGAAAATGGCATACAGATGCCATAACCCCAACAGTAATACTTCCCTATCGACCAGATTCTGCCTGTGTACCATGTAATTGGTCTATCGGGTGAAAACAACGGGGTTAATGACCTTCATGTTGTTTGGATATATTCTATTTCTCTACAGTACACCCAAGTATTTTTCAAGCTCGTACGGTGTGACCTGGATCCTGTAATCATCCCATTCGCGTTTCTTTATCTCAATGAACCTTTCAAAGACATGGTCGCCAAGAGCCTTTCGTACAAGTTCGCTCTTTTCAGTAGCCTGGATGGCTTCCCCAAGACTGGATGGCAGGGAGACTATACCCTCTTCTTTCATTTCGGACTTACTCATCTTGAAAATGTTCTTCTCTACCGGGTCAGGTAGTTCATACCCTTTCTCAATCCCATCGAGACCCGCACACAACATCACCGAGAATGCCAGGTAGGGGTTGCAAGCAGGGTCAGGACAGCGCAATTCCATCCTGGTAGCCAGTTCCTTGCCAGGTTTGTACATTGGTACTCTCACCAGTGCACTGCGGTTCCTCCTGGCCCATGCCACATAGACAGGTGCCTCGTAACCGGGCACCAGCCGCTTGTAACTGTTCACGGTCTGGGCCAGCACACAACACATCTCGTTGGAATGTTTCAGGATACCTGCAATGTAGCTCTTCCCAATACCAGAAAGACTGTACTCGTCATTCGCATCAAAGAAAGCATTGGATTCCCCTTTAAAGAGACTCTGGTGGACATGCATCCCGCTACCATTTTCCCCGAAAATAGGTTTAGGCATGAAAGTGGCATACAGGTCATTCTGTGTTGCTATCTCTTTGGCTATAAGTTTATAGGTCATTGTGTTGTCTGCCATTTGCAGCCCTTCTGCATACCTCAGGTCGATCTCATGCTGGCTGGGTGCAACTTCATGGTGGCTGTATTCCACCCTGATGCCCATATCCTCAAGCGCGAACACGGTTTCCCTGCGCAGGTCTGTAGCTAGGTCAAGGGGTGAAAGGTCGAAATATCCGCCTTTGTCAATAGTCTGGGTTGAATCGCATGAATCAAAATAAAAGTATTCCAGTTCAGGACCCACATATAACGTATAGCCCAAATTCCGGGCACGTTCCAGGTTCTGTTTAAGTATATACCTGGGGTCACCTTCAAAGGGACTTCCGTCAGGGTTCAGTATGTCCACGAACATCCTGGCAGTGGCCCGTTCCTTTGGCCTCCAGGGAAGTATCCTGAAGGTAGTGGGGTCGGGCATGGCCACCATATCGCTCTCTTCGATATCCCGGTAGCCTTCAATTGAGGAACCGTCAAATCCCATTCCTTCATCAAGTGCCCCATCCAGTTCTTCCTTGGTTATAGCGAAACTCTTCATGGTCCCCAGGATATCTGTGAACCACAACCGGATAAACTTTACATCCATTTCTTCAACTGCTTGAAGTACGTCATCTTTTGTTTGCATTTCATTACCTCATGTATTGTGGGTAGACTATGGCATAGTTCCTATTTAATAGTATATATGATTAACTATAACATTTGTGTGACTTTTTAATTTATTCTGGATAAA
>Ga0255424_1067_pt1 | contig 25441 bp, 19 predicted proteins | sample ANMaggSeSYBR02F3_FD_182670 | JGI IMG/M metagenome (GOLD analysis project Ga0255424, IMG submission 182670) | Sediment cell enrichment communities from methane seep in Santa Monica Basin, California, United Staets - ANME aggregate JGI... | ecosystem: Environmental > Aquatic > Marine > Cold seeps >... | reverse complement strand
GGGTAGAGCATGGCGAATTGAATATGAAGGCGCATTATATTATTTAATGTCCCGGGGAAATGACGGACAGCATATTTATTTAAATGACGCTGATCGAAATTTGTTTTTAGAGACGATCTCGGAAATGTCGGAACGTTTTAAAGTGGATATCTTTGCCTATGTTTTAATGTCCAATCATTATTTATGTTGAGTAATTAATTAGTTAGGACTTCGGGACGTACATTAGTTTATAAGTTACTGTTATAAGCTTTTAACGAGTAATTGTGGCGTATAACCAATTGCTCTCCTCGCTTAACCGCTAAACTGACTGCGGGTTGCGAAATCTTCAGAAACAGAGCAAACTGCGAGCCGCAACGGTCTTTTTATATTTCCCGACAGCCAATACCTGCTCAGGTTTTAAGTCCAACAATTCTGCAACTCGTCCAAGTACCTTTTCAAAGTTAAATCCATTTGATTTAAGATGATATTTGCGCTCAAAGTTGTCCTTAGCTTGGGCAAGTACTTTTTTAATAAAGTCACTGTCTCCTAAAATGCGCTCATCGCCATTTTGGTATGCACCGATTCTTCTCAATGCTTTTATCGCCTCCAGGAGATAAGAATCTTCCTGACACAAAATGGATTTATAACGGTTCTGAAAATGATTTGGAATCAGCACCAAGGAAAAACAGGCTGTTTGGGTTTTACGTAAATATCCTTTTGCGTTCTATACCTCTGGCAATAATATGATGAAGCGCACCCGGCGCATCTATTCTTGATTGGCTCTTGATTGGCGTGGCATGCAAACCAGATATCATAGTTCAAGTACCCTGTCAACTTATAAACTAATGTACCAGCAATTCTCATTATGAAATATTTAATGGAATTTCAAAAGGTTGTGAGTTTTAATTCAATTCACGCAAGTCGGTTTTTCTCTTGTTTTTGCAAATTTTCTATGTTTTTTGAAACATGACTAAAGCTTGCAAAAATTTACTAGCCTATCAACTGTTCGGAATAATAGAAAAATATTGTCAAATTCCATAATGAGAATTGCTGCTAATGTACGTCCCTTATGTCTACGGCCATATACACAAACAAGGCGGCCCCATAGGTGTTGTATCCCGCTCCGGAACCCTGACTTATGAAGTAGTAAATCAGCTAAGTCTGCATGAAATCGGTCAAACCACCTGTATAGGAATTGGCGGAGATCCCATAAATGGAACAAACTTTATAGACTGCCTTGATGCTTTTGAAAAAGATCCCGACACCGAGGGAATCGTTATGGTCGGGGAAATTGGCGGCAGCGCAGAAGAAAAAGCATCTGAATTTATCAAAAAACATGTAACAAAAAAAGTTGTCGGATTTATTGCCGGTTTAACTGCGCCACCAGGAAGACGCATGGGGCATGCAGGCGCAATTATCAGCGGCAGTAGTGGTACTGCTCAAGCAAAGATTGCAGCAATGAAAGAAAGCGGTATTTATGTCTGCGAAGATCTTGGTTCGTTTGGAGAAATGTGCGCTGAAGTATTTTAACTTTTCCAACATGACAATCTTTGACCGAGCCCTTATCTGCCTTGCAATACCTTCTAAAATTATCGATATAATGGTTCATAAGCACGGTTTTCCCTTTGGATTCCATTTTCGGAATACGCAATAATGCGCAACTAATGAATAAAATAGGTTGCGCTATTTTGTTCAATATCGTATAGTTTCTTTAAAACCTAAATCCTGCAAGTTTAGCTTTTTGCAAACGTCTCATTTAGACGAAGGATTCGCATGCTCTCTTTTACCCCAAGCCAAAAAATAGAAAACAGACTGAAAATTCTCCAGGGGTTATTAGCTGAAACATATAAAGACATGGAGGCTTTATCTCCTGATGAGACGAGATATATTCATCGTTGTGCCTTTATCAGTAACATCGGAGCTTCAACCAGAATAGAAAACGCTGTTCTAACAGACCAGGAAATCGAATGGGTCGATACCACTTTGAATGACCATGGTAACGCAATCGCTTTTGAGGAGAAGAAATCTTTTATTCTGGACAAACTTTCAAAGGATAGAGAACGAAGTGTTGAAGAGGTGGTTGGTTGCCGACAAGTGCTGACAACTGTTTATTTGCAAGCCGATGAACTTTTCCCTCTATCAGAAGTTAGTATTCGCGGACTTCATCATGATTTACTCCGGTACTATCCTAAAGCATCAAGTTATGCAGGAGGATACAAGACAGCACCAAACAGAGTTGTCTCTATCAATCACGAAACCGGAGAGGAATGTGTGGTATTAGAGCCCTCTCCTCCTGGCATTATAACGGCGACTGCCATGGCGGAGCTGACCAACTGGTATAATACCGCAATCCAAGACTATCCGTGGCCCATATTAGTTGCCACTGAATTTGTATTTCGTTTTCTGGCCATCCACCCATTCCAAGATGGGAATGGGCGATTGGGACGGGCGCTTTTTATCCTGGCTTTATTCCACTCCGGCGATAAGTATCTAACGAGTATTACGCCCTACATTGCTATTGATCGCCACATTGAGCAAAACCATACACTTTATTATTCCATCCTTCACCAATGTTCGGAAGGCAAGTTTAAAGCAGACCACACACAATATAAATTAGAGCCGTTAGCCTGGTTTTTCATTAATATTCTGGAATCTTCTTTAGCCGATATTGAGATTTATTGTAAGCGGTATAACAACCTACAAAAACTTTCGGAATCAGCATCGACTGTTTTAAACTGTTTTAGATCCAGCCCGGAAAAACGTCTGAAGGTTGGTGATATCGTAGAAAAGACAGGCCTTCCTCGCCGGACTGTACAATATGCTCTTAAGACACTTACAAAACAAGAAATACTCCAGATACTGGGGCGGGGTGCCGGAAGCCGCTATCAACTTGTGTTTTGAGATAATAAGAAAGAAATAAAGACGCTGGTGAAATTGGGAGGTTGCTGTTAGGAAGTACATGGAACGGTATGTCGGATATATTTCCGTTTGCTTATGCAAATCTGTAACTGATACAATAAATTTAAGGAAAATAATCAATGGATGGCGAGTCGTTGGATATAAAACAGGAAAAAATTGAAAGGCTCAAAGAACTACTGCCTGAGGTTTTTGCAGAAGAAAAAATCGACTGGGAAAAGCTGAAAGCAGCACTTGGTGAGGACGTAGAATTCAAAAACGAGCGTTATGTTCTGAACTGGGCTGGAAAATCCGATGCGTTTAAAGTACTTCAGGCGCCGACAACAGCGACACTGGTTCCTGACAGAAATGAGTCAATTGATTTTGATGATACAGGCAATATTTTTATTGAAGGCGAAAATCTGGAGGTTCTGAAAGTTCTCCAAAAGTCATATTTCGGCAAAATTAAAATGATCGATATAGATCCGCCGTATAATACAGGCAGCGACAATTTTATCTATCCTGACAGGTTCTCTGAAACAAAAGAAGAATATCTTGAAAGAATCGGGGATAAGGATGAATTGGGATACATAACCAGAGAAGGTTTGTTCAGGAAAAACAGCAAAGATGGCGGCCATTATCATTCCAACTGGCTTTCAATGATGTATCCGAGACTGTTTCTGGCAAGGAATCTGTTGAGAGAGGACGGGGTTATTTTTGTAAGTATTGATGATAATGAGGTTCATAATCTAAGGCTCTTAATGAATGAGGTTTTTGGGGAGGAGAATTTTGTTGACTGTATCATTTGGAAAAAACGGTACGGTGGTGGTGCTAAAGAAAAATTTTTAGTTTCGCTCCATGAATATGTCTTAGTATATGCAAAGAACTTTGCCGAATTGCCTGAAATTTTCATACCTTTGTCTCAAAAGTCGATTGATAAATACTATAAATTAAAAGATAAGAATTTTAGTTTAAGAGGCGCATACAGAACCCACCCATTAGAGGCAACTAAAAGTATGGGCGAAAGGAAAAATCTTGTTTATCCAATTCTTGCACCAGATGGGACTGAAGTTATGCCTAAAAGGCAATGGTTATGGGGTAAAGAGAGGGCTCAAAAAGCACTACATGATGGAGAGCTTGAATTTATTAAAGGTAAAGATAGGAAGTGGACAGTTCATACCAAACAATATTTGAAAAACGAAAATGGCGAAATAAGAAAAGACAAAGCATTTTCTATCGTTGATGATGTATATACACAACATGGAACAAATGAAATAATTGATTTATTTGGTAATGCACAAATTTTTTCATTCCCGAAACCAACGGCATTTATAAATTTCTTAATAACCATTGGAATTAACGATAAAACCGGAATCATTCTTGACTTTTTCTCAGGCTCCTGCACAACCGCCCACGCCGTACTCGACCTGAACAAACAAGACAACGGCAACCGCAAATTCATCTGCGTCCAGCTCCCCGAAAAATCCGACGAAAAATCCGAAGCTTTTAAAGCAGGATACAAAACCATTGCCGACATAGGCAAAGAACGAATACGCCGCGTAATAAAGAAGATAAAAGAAGAAGATGAAGGCAAGCTGCCTTTTGAAAAAACAAAACAGGATCTTGGGTTTAAAGTATTCAAGCTCCAGCCGTCAAACTTCAAAATTTGGCAAGGAGACGGCATTGAAAATGGCAGGCAGCTTGAGAAACATTTGCAGCTTCACCTTGATTCCATAAAAAAGGATGCCAGTGAAGAATACATGCTGTATGAATTGCTGCTCAAATCTGGTCGTGATCTGAATTCAAAAATTGAAAGTACAGATAATTATTACAGAATAAATGACGGCGAAATGGTTATTGCTATTTCAAAGATTGATGAAAAAAATGTGGATTCAATCCTTGAAGTCAAACCTCAGATATTTATCACGCTTGACAAACTGTTTGAAAACAACGACCAGTTAAAAACAAATACTTTGCTGCAGATGAAAGATGCCGGCATTGAATTCAAGGTGGTGTAGAATATGAAAAATGAACTAATAGAAACAAAAGAAGAAGAAATATCATTTGAAGGGGAAGAGACTCTTGGGCGTGAAGCACAAGATATACTTAATAAAGAAGATAATGATAGTAGTGTCGAAATATATCCAGATGCGGAGGTGAATATTGCTCGAGATCCGGTTTCTGTTTTCCAGTTAAAAAGAAAATATGATAAACAACCTAAGCCATTATTAGTTCTTGACCCTGATTTCCAACGTGAGGAAGTTTGGAATTCAAAGCAAAGAAGTGAGCTTATAGAATCCATTCTAATGGGAATTCCACTTCCATTGATTTATGTAAAAGAAGATAACAACGGTGTCTACATAATAGTTGATGGAAGGCAGAGACTTACAACACTTTTTGATTTCATGAATGACAAGTTCAAGTTAAAGGGTTTAAAAATACTTGGTAATCTTAACGGCAAAATTTTTAGTAGTATTGATGAAAAAAAACAAAATAAAATAGAAGACTGCTCATTGACTTTACATGTTATAAAACCACCTACAAGTGACAGGGTAACATTTGATCTTTTTGACAGAGTCAACCGTGGTGGAACCCGGTTAAACAACCAGGAAATGAGGAATGCACTTTATCAGGGATATTCCACAAAACTTCTCAATAAATTATCTAAGTCAGAAAATTTTAAAAATGCAATTGAAAATTCAATCCAATCAAAAAGGATGAAAGATAGATATTTAATTCTGAGATTTTTATCTTTTTATTTATGGAAACAAAAGTTATTACAAGATGTTAAAACTGGTGAATTGGTTGAATATAGAAGTGACTTGGAAGATTTCTTAGGTAAATCAATGCTCTTTATAAATGATGACAATAATAGAATAACCATTGATAAATTAGAAAAATTGTTTGAAATAACAATGAAAAATTGTGTTGAGCTTCTTGGAGTAGGCTGTTTTCGATTGCCTCAAGAAGAAAGTAAAACTCGTAAGCCAATCAACATGGCCCTCTTTGAAACTATAAGTTATTTTTGTGCAATTTTACGAGATGCTCCAAACAAAAAAAGAAACTTGATTAAAGAAAAATTTAAGAACTTAATCAGTGATAAAGACTTTATTAAAGCGTTGACTTCTACTGTAGACAGCAATGTTAGTGTCTATGCAAGGTTTGATAAAATTGAAAGCACTGCAAAGGAGGTATTTAATGCTTGATACTTTATACATTCATAATTTTAAATGTTTCTATGAATCAGAAATAAAACTGAAAATTTTGAATCTATTTAGTGGGACTAATTCTTCAGGTAAATCTAGTGCTATTCAGGCTTTATTACTACTAGCTCACAATACGTCTGAGACTGTAGGTGCTCCTCTAAACAGCGATTGGATATCTCTTGGTTCTTTTAATGAAATAAGAAATACGATAAAGAATGCAAAAAGTTTTTCAGTATCTACTACAAGCAATAAGCATATTTTTGAAGTTATTTTTACAGAATCAGATGATAAAATGATTGATGTAGAAACAGAAATCAATAAAACTTCAAAAAAACTTGTTGATCTGTTAGACCACAAAAACAGACATATATTTTATTTGCCTGCGACAAGAATTGGACCAGAAGATTATTACAAAAAGAATTTCGATAAATACAATTTCTTTGGAAATAGTGGTGAATTTGTTATTGATTATTTTGCTAAGAACCAAAAAAATCTTTTGGTGAAAGAACTCCAAAAAGATTTGTCTGGTACTACATTATACACTCAAGTTAATTATTGGCTTGATTATATTATGAATGTTAATTTAAAAATTGAAGAAATGGGCATAACTAATACGTATTCTGCAAGATACGCATACAAAAACAATAAAGAGGTGAGACCATTCCATATTGGAACAGGTGTAAGTTATATTTCAGGAGTTATTATTGCCGGACTTTCAGCTAAGAAAAATGATATTGTTATTATAGAAAATCCTGAAATACATTTGCACCCTAAAGCACAATCAGATTTAGCAGAGTTCCTTTGTTTTATTGCTAATGCCGGCATTCAAATTATTATAGAGAGCCATAGCGATCACATTTTTAATGGTATAAGAAAAGCAATCGCAATTAAAACAATTTCTCAAAAACATGTTTCAATTAATTTTTTTGAATTAGATGAAAATCTTTTAACAAAAAATACAAGAATTGAAATTTCAGCGAGTGGAAGAGTTGTTAAACATGTTACTGGCTTATTTGATCAATTTGATGACGACTTAGACGAAATATTGGGGCTGTAATTATGGATATTCTTATTAATGAATTGTCGTTAGAAGGTCAATATTCAACTGTAAATAAATTCCTTTCAGAAGGATTGTCTGCATTCATTAATGTTTTAGATGAAATATTAGTAACAAATCATATCTTACTCAAAAAATATGATTTTTATAATACAAAAATTACAAGAGATATAATTCTTCATGATATACTTAAAGGCAATATTTCAAGAGAATATGATCAAATAAGAAAGTTTAAACGTAAACTTGCAATGCTTTTTGAAGAACCATTTTGGGAAAATGATAAAAAGCACTCTGATGATGACACCTATTTGTTCGATAATGTGAAAATTAATGACAGCTCTCTTGCGGAATCATGTGAACGAGATAGAGTTGTCGTGTCATTCTTGCACAGTAATTTCCAAATATTAGAAATACCAGTGTTTAAAAATCAGGATGAAATATCGGTGGACAACCTGTATGATAGATTCCATTTTTTAGAACTAAGACGAAATCGAAAAGGACTATCGTTCAAAGAGTATGTTAAATTAAAATTTGTAGCTACCAAACTGGATTTTTCATTAATTGATGATAAATTTGGATTTGCATTATTTAGTACTACTGTTGAGGAAAATGCGTTTTTATCCTCATTTGAAAAATTTATTAAAATGAGTTGGGATGATATTTCAAAAGATGATGGTTTTGAGTATAAACCCTATAAAGATCAAGGCCTGTTTAAACGAAAATATAATGATAAAAACATATGCAAGTTTAGAACCAGTCAAAAATATAGATGTTTTGGCTATAGAGAGAATGACACCTTTTATGTGATACGCTTTGAATCTGATCATAAATTAAGTAATAAAGGTTGAAATTTGAAACTCCATTTTGACCCCAACCACCAGTACCAGCTTGACGCTGTAAAATCCATAATAGACATCTTTGAGGGCCAGCCTTTAAACCAAGGGGCTTTTGGCTTTTCAATCTCTGAAAACGGCCAGCTTTTTAATGAAAATGGAGTCGGCAACAGGATCGTTCTTTCAGAAAAACAGATTCTGAGCAATCTGCAAGAGGTTCAGAAAAGAAACGGATTCAAAAATATATCCGAAGAACTGGACAGAATGCATTTTTCCGTTGAGATGGAGACCGGCACTGGAAAAACTTATGTCTATATCAGAACTATTTATGAGCTGAATAAAAAATACGGTTTTAAAAAATTTGTAATAGTCGTTCCAAGTATTGCCATCCGTGAGGGCGCGTTAAAAAATCTTGAGATTACATTTGATCATTTTCAAAACCTGTATGACAGAATTCCTGTAAATTTTGATGTATATAATTCCAGAAAGGTTTCCGGTCTCAGGGGGTTTGCCTCAAGCAATGCAATTCAGATTCTGGTTATAAATATAGATTCATTTGCCAAGGATGAAAATGTTATCAACAGGCCGAATGACAAACTTACAGGCAAAAAGCCTATTGAGTTCATACAAAGCGCCAGTCCGATTGTAATTGTTGACGAACCGCAAAACATGGAAACAGAAATCAGGAAAAAGGCTATTGAAAACCTGAACTATTCCTGCACTCTCCGTTATTCCGCCACTCACACCAATCAATATAATTTAGTATACAGCCTTGATCCTGTAAAAGCATACGATCTTGGACTGGTTAAACAAATTGAAGTTGATTCCATAGTAACTGAAAATGATTTTAATGACGCTTTTATCAAGCTTGAAAAGGTATCTGCTACAAAAACAAGAACATCCGCCAGGCTTACGATCGATGTAAACCAAAAGGACGGTGTGGCAAGAAAAACCGTTAGCGCAAAAGTAGGAGACGACTTGTACAAACTTTCCAAAAACAGGGAGATTTATAAACAAGGCTATATAATCAACGGCATAGATGTTGAATCGGGATATATTTCCCTGTCCAATGGCGAGGACCTTTTTGTAGGCGACTCTCAGGGCGGCATGACTGATGAATTAATGAAGTTCCAGATTGAAAAAACTGTAAAGGAACATTTAATCAAGGAAAAGAAATACAAGGATAAAGGAATTAAAGTTCTTTCTCTGTTCTTTATCGACAGAGTTGCAAACTACAGGCAGTATGATGAGGCCGGAAACCCGGTAAATGGGAAATTCGCAAAATGGTTTGAAGAATCTTTCATGGATATCAGTTCCAGAGTTGCATATAAGGGGCTGATACCATTTTCTGTTGGCGAGATTCACAACGGTTATTTTTCGCAGGATAAAAAAGGAAAATTTAAGGATACTCAAAAGACCGCAAAAGCAAAAGCGGATATTGATATATTCAAATTGATAATGAAGGATAAGGAAAGACTGCTTAGCACGGAAGAACCTTTAAGATTTATTTTCAGCCATTCTGCCTTGCGTGAAGGATGGGACAACCCGAATGTTTTTCAGATTTGCACATTGAATGAAACCAGATCTGAATTAAAAAAAAGACAGGAAATCGGAAGAGGGCTAAGGCTATCGGTTGATCAGTCCGGTTATAGAATTCAGGACCCTGTAATCAACAAGCTCACCGTTATTGCAAATGAAAGTTATGAAGACTTTGCAAAACAGCTTCAGAATGAGATAGAGGATGACTGCGGTGTTTCATTTAAGGGGAGAATAAAAAACAGGCAAAAAAGAAAAGAGGTAACATACCGCAAGGGTTTTGAGCTTGATGAAAATTTCAAAAGTCTCTGGGATAAAATAAAGCATCACACAAAATACAAAGTCATGTATGAAACAGAAGAGCTTATTGAAAAAGCATCAAAGGCTCTCAAATACATGCGTGAAATAAAAAGACCCGTTATAAAATCCACAAAAACATCTGTAAAATTTGATGAAGGTGGGATTAACGGTGATGTTGTTTCAAGCTATTCAACTCTCTGGGACAAGACCTTCCAGATTCCCGACATACTGGCCTATATACAAAGCAAAATCGGCTTAACACGGTCAACCATCCTGAAAATCCTTATCAAATCCGACAGGCTTGATGATGTTATCATTAATCCGCAATTGTTTCTTGATAATGCAGTTTTGGAAATAAAAGAGGTTTTGAATGATTTGATGGTTGAAGGCATAAAGTATGAGAAAATAGGAAATGTCGAATATGAAATGCGGCTTTTTGAGGATTATGAAATACATGTTAATAAGTTGACATTTATTATTTCCAAAAAAGAAAAAACAATTTACAGCAACATGGTGCCGCTTGACTCCGGCGTTGAATATCAATTTGCAAAGGATTGTGAAACCCGTGAAGATATAGATTTTTACTTCAAACTTCCGTACTGGTTTAAAATTAAAACACCTATAGGAAATTATAATCCCGACTGGGCTTTGATAAAGAAAAACGAGAAAACAGTCTATTTTGTGGCAGAAACAAAGGCTGAAAATCAGGAATTGAAAACAAGCGAAAAAAGAAAAATAAAATGCGGCAGAGCACATTTTGATGAATTTGAAGGCGTTGAATACAGGCAGATTGCGAAAGTATCGGATCTTGACTAATTAAACGTCTTTGAATTTCTACAATGAACAATGGGGTCATTTATTCTTTAACTCCCGGGTCTTCCAGCGAAATGTTGTTCAACAAGATAGCGGCTGTAACGCACGATCCCTTCAACATAGTCAAAGTCAAAGAGACCTCCCACGAAAAAAGTCCGATTCTTCCCCTGGGCTTCTTCCCAGCGATCAAAATAACGCTGGCGAAACTCTTCAACTCCGACATGCTTGAAGTAGAGCCAGGCGTCATAGGAACTCCAGTCATCCTGTTCGTTGATCCGCCCGCCCAGTGCACCGATGTAGCGCTCGATATTCTCACGAAGCCGCAGCTCATCCGCCGGAGTCGGTTCACTGCTGGCCAGTCGCGCATAAAAGGCCATTAATTCATTTTCCCGATGCTGTTGCGCGATAATCATCGGCTGATCAAACGATGGAAGGGGCAAATGAAATGCAACGGGCATGGGCAGCACCAGGTCGGCGATCTCGAAACTGGCAACCGCGTAGGGAATAAACCTGGTTTTTGACTGAAACCACCGTTCCTCCTCGGTCAAATCAAGGAAACTCTCCAGCTCCTCCAGCAGAAGGGGACAGGCGACGATCATGTAATCAAACCGGGCATGATCCTCGGCATGGGAGACCTCGTCTCCAAGCATCTGCATCGGATGCGTGTATTTTACAAAGATTCCTTCTTCACGGCGTTCGATTTTTTTAACATCAACATTCAGGCGAATATTGAGATCCCAGGCCACTCTTTCCCAGAAACGCTGAAAGCCGTATCTGAAGCGTTGCGCAACCAGAAACGAAGGAAGCAGGCGGGCAAACGGTGCGGATGAGAACAGCATGGCCAGGAAGGTTCTGATACCCATGTACCTGAGGACATACGGCGCTGGAATTTCATCCAGAAAACCGTACCCGAATGTGGTGACGGGAATCTCAAACAACCGGTTAAGATCCTCAAGGCCGTTGTGGCCCAGCCATTCCGCAAACGTGACACACAGAGCGGGCTGCGCGTCAATGCCGGCCCAACCCGGCTGCCGGAAGATTTTGCGGATTCGATAACGTTTCCAAAGATAGCGCAGACAGAGCCCGGTAAAGCGGCAAAATGCCGAAAGGGACGAACCGCCCATAACATAAGGCAGGAGGCCGTGGTAGCTGGCCGACTGACTCGTCTCATCATAAACAAAGGCCGTGGCTCCCTCGAATCTTTCCAGCTCGGCTCCCACGCAGCGCGCCATGCGAAGAACCTCACGGTAGGCCGAGCTGACGAAAATTGCTCCCAGGTCGAATGACTGGTTATCCTCGGTTACGGAACGGCACATCCCGCCAACCCTGCCCAGTTTTTCAAACACAGTGACATTTTTGAAACCATGCCTGCTCAGGAAATGAGCGGCGGACAAGCCACCGGGCCCGGCTCCCAAAATCAGAATTCTCGCCTCGCGATCAACAGGATTCCTGCTTATCATGGGCATGCCTCCTCAGGACAAAAAATATTATAATGACAGGCGGAGAAAGGAAGTCGCCCCGCATAGCTCCAATCTCCAGAAGGACGTAATAACTATTATAAAAACAGCAAGTTGAAAGTCAATGGCTTTTCGCCGTGGCTGTGAAAATTGTTGCGTTGTTCCGCTTACTTTTAATTTCTGCACGCCCAATTACTGAAGAACAATCGGGCTTGCCTCCGGATCAAAAGGGTTTTTCCGGACCGCCAGGGAAAAAAGGTATGGATACTGATTCTTTAGGTGACTCATATAAACAAGCCACTGCTCAACCAGTTTTTTATAGGCGCGGTTCATGTCGCCTGCAAGGTGCTTGCGGTCGGATTCCGGCAAGTTATTCATGCCATCCCGGCAACTCAACTCATCGGTCAGATGGAACAAAGCGAGCAAGGCTTCGCTGAACTCTTCCTGCTCGATCAGCACAGAGTTCTCCAAAAGACTGATAAGAAATCCTCTTTTGATGTTTAGAAAAGCGAGCAGGGTTTCCAGGTCAATCAGCCGCATATCAATCCGCAAGTCATGTTTCTTCACTATTTTTTGCGCAACTGAAAAGCGGTCTTTCGTCCAATCCGGCCTGATAAGGAGATCCTCCCTTATCTCGTCAATGGCCTGGTCGTAGTCCGAAAAAAGGCTCAATAGTTTACACCCCACCTCGCTGAAAAAAACGCCCAGGAGTATGTTGACCTTCCGCATTCTGCTTTGCGTTTCCCGCCTCAGCAGTACCATTTCCGTAATGTTCGCAATCACGCCAAGAAATGTCCCCACGCCCACGACGATCAATAATATGGCGAATATGCGGCTGGCCTCTTTTGTCGGGTGAATATCACCATACCCCACTGTCGACATGGTAACGATGTTATAATAAAAGGCCTCAAAAAACGAGAGGTCCTCCAGAACCATGAAACCAACCGTGCCGGCTGTCATCACTACCAGAAAAAGGGCTAAAGATATCTTCAATCTGCGCCGTACCGTCTGCACAATTATTTCCCCGAGCTGCTCAGTTTATGCATAATCCTAAATCCCTAAATTATATTTCTTATAAATAATACACCACCGGCACAATAATCAACGTAAATATTGTTGAAGCAAAAAATCCGGAAATCAATGCCCAGGCCAGACCGAAATATTTTTGTGCTCTCCAATTATGCCTCCAATTACGCCTTGCGCCATCTTTGCTGCTTGTGGTAATCTTTTTGAGAAAAATTTTAAGGAAAAATCATGAGGAAATCCAAAGACATATACTACATTTCTGACGGTACCGGCATTGTGATCAATAACCTCGGCAAGGCCCTTATCTGCCAGTTTCCCGAAATCAATTTCAACGAGGAAAAAGTAGCCGTTCACGGCTTGAAATTGGAAAGTAGAAATTAGGGAGAGATGAAATAAATTATTTATCCCAAAAGGGAGAAAGCTCTCTCAAGCGGGCAATAATAGGCGGAAGCTTTTCAATTATATAATCTATCTCCTCTTCGGTATTATATTTGCTCAGGCTGAAACGAATAGAGCCATGAGCAGCAGTAAAGGGCACTCCCATTGCACGCAAGACATGCGAAGGTTCCAGTGAACCTGATGTGCATGCCGACCCCGATGAAGCGCAAATGCCAAATTCATCCATCATCAAAAGAATAGCCTCGCCTTCAACAAATTCAAAGCTTATGCTTGTAGTATTTGGAAGACGATTCTCTCTATCTCCGTTTACCATTGAATTCGGTACGCGTTTTAAAATTCCATTTTCAAGCTTATCTCTTAAAAGCTTTACCCTGCCGTTTTCCACCTCTAAATTATCAGCCGCCAACTCACCGGCCATTCCAAGTCCTATAATGGAAGCAACATTTTCCGTACCTCCCCTTCGGCCATTTTCCTGATGCCCCCCTATTAAAAAAGGAAAAAATTTGGTTCCCTTGCGTATGTATAGAGCGCCTACGCCTTTAGGCGCATGAATCTTGTGGCCCGAAATCGAAAGCATGTCCACATTTACCTTACTTACATCAACAGGGATCTTTCCAACCGCCTGGACGGCATCTGTATGAAAAATAATCCCCCTTTCCTTTATAACTGCAACGATTTCTTCTATCGGAAAAATAACTCCTGTCTCATTGTTTGCCCACATAATACTGACAACAGCCGTATCTTCACTGAGATTTTTATAAAGAAAATCAATATCCAGATTTCCCTTTCTGTCAACCGGAACAAAGGTCACACGATAACCCTTCTTTGAAAGATATTCGTACAAATTTTTAATGGCAGGGTGCTCAACCCGTGTGGTTATGATATGCTTCTTATCAGGGCTCGATAATATTGCTGCCTTTATTGCGGTATTGTCACTTTCAGTACCGCAACCGGTAAATATGATTTCCTCGGGTGCGGCCCTCAAAAGAGCCGCCAGTTTTGCACGTGCTTCCTTTAATTTGTAACTTACATTTCCGCCAAAGGAGTGTATGCTTGAAGGATTTCCGTAGATTTCAGTAAAGTATGGGAGCATCTCTTGAAGAACTTCAGGAGCAACTTGTGTAGTGGCATTGTTGTCAACATAAATAATTTTCATTGCTGGACCTCCTCAACTACAAGCTCGGAAGAAACAAGTTCTCGAAGTTTTGTCTCTACATAATGCTTAAGCGTTACCTGCGATTTGCTGCATGACGCACACATGCCGCTCAATCTCACAAAAACCGTATTTCCATCCACATCGATAAGCTCGATATCACCACCATCCTTTTTCAAAGCGGGCTTGATTTCACGCTCAAAAGTCTCTTCAATCAGCTTGATTTTTTTAATATTGGTCAACTGTGCCGGTTTTTTCTTCACAGGATGTTCTCTGCCAAGTATCGAGTCTATTATTTCCTGAATTTTTTCGTGGCAATTGCCGCACCCTCCGCCTGCTTTGATATAATCAGTGACATCCTCAATCGTTGAAAGATTGTTCTCCCTGACAGCACGTTCTATTTCCAGATCGGTTACACCAAAACACTCGCATACAATTTCACCCTCAATCCTTTTATCTTCCTCGCCGAGGTAATTGGCAATCGCTTTTTCAAGTGCATCTCTGCCCAAAACCGAACAATGCATTTTTTCTTTTGGAAGACCTCCGAGAAAATTGGCAATATCTTCATTTGTAACCTTTTTAGCTTCTTCCAGTGTAAGACCTTTTATTATTTCGGTTAAAGCCGATGAAGATGCAATTGCGCTGGCACAGCCAAAAGTCTGGAATTTTGCATCCTTGATTTTTTTGTTTTCATCAAGCTTAAAAAAAAGTTTTAGGGCGTCACCACACGCCATGGAACCAACTTCCCCCATACCATCAGGATCTTCAATGATGCCAACGTCTCGAGGGTTAAGGAAATGATCTTTTACTTCATCAGTATATTCCCACATGGAAATCCTCCTGTATTATAAAAAAATTGTCGGAAAATTCGAAAAATGCGTTACCTGCCTATCTACACCTAAATTGAGCGATTTTTTACTCGACTTGCACCAATCTCTTGCGCATCAAGGACTTGCGAAAAGTCTCGACATATCCATTGGTATGCCTACGATTTTCGCAAACCTTGCTGCATCAAGATCTCGGCACATTTCTTCGCAAAAAATCGCTCAACTTAGGCTACAATAATAATTATGTATTTGCAAAAAAAATTGATAAATGAATTTGTTAAACTGAATACAATTTACAAGATTTTCGGTTTTTGCTTCTTGACACCGGCACCATATTATGCCATTTGATAAAAAATATTTTCAAATTATAGTTTGGCAATTAATCTGGCAGTAAAATAGTAAAATTCAATTAAAAATTTGGGAGGTTTAATATGGCAGTTTATGTTTACGGGCACAAAAATCCTGATAGTGATTCTGTGTGTGCCGCTATTGCTCTTGCTGATCTGAAAAGCAAGATCGGCGTTGAGGCTGTACCCGTTGTACAGGGCGAATTGAATCCTGAATCCAACTTTATTCTGGAAAAATTCGGAGTCAGCGCACCCGAAATCATAACCAGCGGCGCCGGCAAGCAGGTTATCCTGGTTGATCATTCTGATCTTGCACAGAGTCTGGATGACTTAAAAGATGCTGAAATTCTGGGCATTGTCGACCATCACAAACTCGGTGATGTAACTACTACAAATCCCCTGGAATGCTGGATTTGGCCTGTTGGCTGCACATGCACCGTGCTAAAAGCAATGTATGATTTCTTCGGGGTTGAAATTCCCAAGAGCATAGCCGGCATTATGCTGTGCGCTATCCTGAGCGATACAGTCATTTTCAAGTCAGCTACCTGCACAGACCAGGACAAGGAAGCTTCTGATGCTCTGGCCAAGATCGCCGGCGAATCAGATTTGGCTGCTCTGGGCATGGAAATGTTCAAGGTTAAGTCAGCGGTTGAAGGCACACCCGCAAGAGAACTTGTATTGCGAGATTACAAAGACTTTGATATGAACGGCAACAAGGTAGGAATCGGCCAGCTTGAAGTCGTTGACCTGGCCATTCTGGATAGTGTCAAACCCGCCCTTGCTGATGATATCAAGGCTCTTAAAACAGAAGGCGGCAGACATTCTGTATTTCTGCTATTGACCGACATCATGAAAGAAGGCTCTGAAATGCTTATTGCATCTGATGATGAGTCTGTTGTCCAAAAGGCTTTTGGAATCGCTCCAGAGGGTGGAAAAGTTTGGCTGGATGGCGTTATGAGCCGCAAAAAACAGGTTGTTCCAAATTTCGAAAAAGCCTTTGCAGGCTAGTATTTATTATTTTGCATAAAAAAGCCCGGTTATGCATATGCATGCCGGGCTTTTTCTTTAACCTATGAACAGAAAGCGTCATATTTTATATATTGTAATAGCTATTATAGCTTTAAGCGCTATATATCTCATTGTTCACAACAGGCCCGAAAAATCGCCGCGTTTGAATGAAGTTGAAAAAAATGTCCAAAATGTAAACCCACAACAATTAGATAAAAAGAAAGTTCATCTATACTTTGCTGATAAAGGCAATTCCTTTCTGATAGCTGAAGAAAGAACCATCTCTCAATCTCCTGATCCTGCGGAATTTGGCAAAACCATAATTGAGGCTCTTATAAAAGGACCGCTTGAAGGGCTTATGCGAACAATACCTGTGGGCACAACTCTCAACGCTTTCTATGTCACACAAGATGCAACCGCTTATATAGACTTAACAGAAGAGGTTAAAGAGCGTCATCCCGGTGGAATTAAAACGGAACTTATTACAATATATTCGATAGTTAATTCATTAACTCTAAATATTTCCGGAATCGATGCCGTAAAAATACTGATCGGGGGACACGAATCTATGACTCTTGCAGGCCATATTGATTTGCGTTTCCCCATTAAAGCCAACATGCTATTGATAAGATGATGAAAAAGAGCAGTATTAACAGAATAAGAAATATTGGCATTATAGCACACATTGATGCCGGAAAAACAACCGTTACAGAGCGGGTACTTTATTATACTGGCCGATCACACAAAATAGGCGAAGTCCATAACGGTGAAGCTGTAATGGACTGGATGCCCGATGAACAGGAAAGAGGCATCACCATTACTTCTGCCGTTACCACCTGCCTTTGGAAGGATTGCGAAATTCATATCATAGATACTCCCGGGCATGTTGATTTTACAATCGAAGTAGAACGCTCTCTGAGAGTACTTGACGGCGCTATAGGCATTTTCTGTGCCGTCGGAGGCGTAGAGCCGCAATCGGAAACAGTCTGGAGACAGGCTGACAAATATTTTGTCCCCAAAATAGCTCTTATCAACAAGCTGGACAGAATCGGAGCTGATTTTTTCGGCACAATAAATATGATGAAAAAAAAGCTGAATGCAAATCCTCTTATTATGCAACTGCCGGTAGGAATTGAAGAAAACTTTGCAGGCATAATTGACCTTATTACAATGAAACAGACCATCTGGAACGATGATACACTTGGAGCAACATACACAACTGAAGATATATCCGGTGATTATCTTGATAGGGCAAATGAATATCGCGAAAAGCTTATTGAAACAATAGCCGAAGTCGATGACGAAATAATGGATGCCTATCTTTCCGAATCTCCAATCACCAATGAAAGCCTTCTTAATGCTATACGAAAGGCTACTATTAATTTAAATCTGGTTCCTGTATTATGCGGAAGCGCCCTGAAAAATAAAGGAATTCAGCCGCTCCTTGATGCAATTGTCGGTTTCCTTCCCAGCCCTGTGGACATTCCTCCTATTAAAGGATCGCATCCCGATACAGGCAAACCGATTGAATGCCCGGCAAAAGATACTGAGCCACTGGCAGCGCTAATATTCAAGGTCTCAATGATCGAAGGGAGAAAACTCTCCTATGTCAGAATATACAGTGGAAAAATGGAAGCCGGTCACGATGTTTACAATCCTTTTCGCAACAAAAAAGAGAAACTTTCCCGCATTCTGAGAATGCATGCCAATAAAAAGGAACGTGTAGAAAAGGCTGGTGCAGGCAGTATTGTTGGGGTCATAGGATTAAAAGAATCTTCAACAGGTGAAACGCTCTGCAACATCGATCATCCTGTATTGCTTGAAAAAATGGAATTTTATGAACCCGTAATATCTGTCGCCATAGAGCCCAAAACCCATGCCGACCAGGAAAAATTGGAACAAGTTCTTAATAAATTTCTGGCGGAAGATCCAACTTTGAGGCTTCGTGAAGACGAAGATACAGGGCAAAAAATTCTTTCCGGCATGGGAGAACTTCACATGGAAGTCATAATCAGCCGGATGCAGCGCGAATTTCACACAAGCGTTAATGTAGGGAAGCCACAGGTTGTATACAGAGAAACCATAGCCAGTGAGTCTGAAGCATCTGCTGTATTTGACAAGGAAGTCGCCGGGCATCACCTTTTTGGCGAAGTAAGATTAAAACTCAGGCCGCTGGCCAGAGGAAAGGGTAAAAAATTCAAATCAGAAATTTCCCCTGAAACAATCCCTGAAGTCTTTATTCATGCTATCGAAAAAGGAATTATGGAATCTTTGGAAAGCGGAGCATTGATGGGATATCCGGTTGTAGATGTTGAAGCAATTGTGACAGGCGGATCATGCAAAGAATCGCTTGCCTCGGAACTCGCATATACTGTTTGTGCATCCATGGCCTGCAAAGAGGCTCTATTCAACGGAAAGCCTTTTCTCCTGGATCCGATTATGTCTGTTGAAGTGTTTGTTCCGGAATCTTTCATGGGAGACGTTATCGGTGATCTTAATTCCCGGGGAGGAAAAATTGAATCTATAGAGCCTAAAACAGGATTACAGTCAATAAAAGCAAAAATCCCCCTGGCTCAGATGTTCGGTTACTCAACTTCATTAAGATCCGCAACCCAGGGTCGAGCAACATTTAGTATGCAGTTTTCCCATTTTGACCGAATATAAAAGATAGGCTGTAGGTGGAAGGCTGAAGACCGAAGCTACCTTCAGCCTATCCCTGCTCCTCGACGATTTTCTGTCTTCTCATGACTGATTGGCTTGCTGTGGGGTATCCGAATACTTCAGCTGGATGCTTTGCCATTGTTATCCTTTCCTCCGATTAAATATTTCCATCCTTTTCTGATATCTTCTTCGCTGACATCTGAGCCCAAAAACCAGCCCAGAGCTGTTCCGCAATCATGACAAAAACTGTAGCTGTCTGTAAAGTCAATCAGTGAAGGTTTTAACCATTTCCCGGGTTTCTCTTCACCAATATTTGGTTGCAAGATCAGCACGGTATCGTGTTTCAGAGATTTTAAACCCATAATATGAACGGATATGGGATTTTCGGAGAATACAACATACCGATTGACTAAGGTAAACTTTGCCTTTTTTAAAGAAAGAGTCAATTCGGCCCATGCTTCCGGTTTCCAGTGATGGAAAGTAAAGATGAGCCGGCCATATTCTTTATTAAGAACCCGAAAACAATTTTCCCATATTTTACCTAAGACCTCACCATATTTGCGGCCGTCTGAGCTGCCTCCCTCTGATACTGCTGACCCAAGGGGGTTGTAATGCCAATCTGCTTCGTGCGGCAATAATCTACACAACCATACTCGAAAGAAATTTGACAGGTCACTATATTGTACGCTGTCAAAGTATGGGGGATCGGTAACCACATAGTCTGCTATTCCATCAGGAAGATCGACACCACCAGCATCTCCTTGGAGAACTAAGAATTTGCGTTCTCCCTGTCTCAGGGATTTCCAATCGTTTGCTGGTTCGCCTGCATCTATCTCTCCGATGATTTTTATTTTTACACGACTGCTATTGGTTATCATGGTTTCAACGGGCTCAATAGCCCATTCCCATGCTTTTTGGATACGGTCATTGAAAAGTCTGTTCAATGTTCCGGATGTATTGCCGGAAAAAACCGGGTTGTTTTCCAGGGCAGTATATGGGAATGAATAGGCATGATGAGAAAATACATGACGAATCGCACCAGATCTACGAATATCACTCCCCTTATATCCGCACAGAAGGCAATTAAACTCTAAAGAAGTAGAAACCAGCAATGCCAACCACAATTGATCTTCAGCATGTAGTGTTGACAGGCAGTACAAAGAAGCGCTTAAATAGAGCAATTGCCTGTGAGTAAACAGCTCTTGAAAGCTGTTGATACCTCGCCGCAAAAGGTCCTTGGATTTTGGGCCTCTGGGGATACGAAAGTCCTGGGAGTTTCCAAAACTTATATGTTTTGTTTGAGAAAGGGCTTGAGTTATTACTACCAGATCATCATTGTCCACTGATTTAAAAAACGCTCCATGTTCGATGCATGACCCGACAATTACCAGAGGAATATAACGCTTTGAAAATGGCTCATCTAAAATGTCGTCAAATACAGAACCGCACTTTTCACAACACCTGGTACCTTTTAAAATTAATGGAGTGTTTGCTTGCTTCTGGCAGCTATGTGTTTTGCCTGTGTAAACTTCATGGCAAGTTGAGCAGATGTTTACATCATTGTGATTGTCCTGTCGTAATAAAAGGCTATCCACAAAAATTACTTCCCTGCATGAACACCTTTTACGCAGCCCGTACAATGTAAACTGGATTTCACTTTCCAGATTGCAGATGGGGCATAAGGTTTTGTATAATGGAGTTAATTTGTCCTTTAATGCTTTAAAAAACCAGCTAAATATATCCTTTTTATGTTTTATAGAAGATTGAGTTAAACTTGCTTTTGCCTGAAGGACAGGGATCGGATCAATATCTATTCCTATAACACTTGCTCCCATTCGAATGGCCTCATGAAGAATCGTACCACCACCCATCATGGGATCAAAAATAATTTTGCTTTCCAGGCCACCGGCTTCATAAAAATTTCGTTTTCCCGAATGCTGTACCAGTTGCTTAAGTATGTAACGAAAGGTGGTGCCAGACCGACGAGCCCACCATTTATGCAAATAAGTATTTGGTCTGTATAAATGCTTATTATATGACTCAAAAGCTGCAAGCTTATTAGCCTCATCTTCAGGGAAATATTTATCAATTGGTATTTCTGGGGGTATTTCCGACACACTGGTATTATCAAGCTGGCTGTCGTTAAAGTTCAAGGCTAATTGAAAAGATTGGCGCATCGATAAATCCCTATCTCTTGCGAAACAAAATTACCTGCAAATCAAAAGCCTGTGCATTACGGAGGAAATTGATGTGCTTCCCGTTCGCAGCAATAAATGGAAATGATTTGGAAGCAGCGCCCGGGAAAACAGGCTGTTTGGGTTTCCGTGATGAAGCGCACCCGGCCCATCTATTACTCAATTGGCGTGCAAACCAAATATCATAGTTTAAGCACCCTGTAAAATTATAAACTAATGTCCCCCAACTGCCTGCGATCCGGTCGCTCATACGCCGCCTGCTCTGCTTTGGCGGCTATTCGCTTCCTTCTCTCCACTACGGGCATAAGGCCAAGGGTCCAAGGGCTCAAGGGTCAAGGGAAACAGACCTGGAGAAGCGGAAGCCAAGGACGCCGTACCGGCGGACAGGCGGGTGGGTGTCACGAACCGCCGACCGGCAGTAGTGCGTGTCGTCGTACCAACTTCCGCCGCGGATCACCCCGTTAAAGCCTCTTGGGCTATCGATCCGGGCGCTTCCGTCATTCGGCCCATCATAGTAGCTGCTGTGCCAGTCATCCTCAACCCACTCCCAGACATTTCCGTGCATATCATACAGACCGAAGCTGTTCGGCTCCTTTTCACCCACAGGATGGAGTTGCCCGCCTGAATTTACACTATACCAACCTGCGCGGACAAGGTCTTCTTCCTCGTCACCCGAATAATAGATAGTTTGTGTGTTTGCCCTGCATGCATATTCCCACTCCGCTTCAGTGGGCAGGCGCAGACCGGCCCATTTTGCGTATTTATTTGCGTCATCCAAGCTCACTCCCACAATCGGCTGCCTGGGCTGGTTAAACTGCCGGCTGGCCCAATATTCAGGTTCGCGTGAGTCCGGGTTTTCTTGAAGATACAGGCCATACTCCTCATTGGTCACCGGATATCTGCCCATATAGAAATCCGGGACATTTACCCTGTGCAAAGGCCACTCGTTGTCATAATTCCCCTCTTCCGATTCAGGCGAGCCCATCATGAATACCCCTCCGGGAATCCTGATCAGTTCGTAGCCTCCCCGCTCTGCCGTGATAATATCCAGGAAGGCTTGTTCTTTTTTCCCGGTAATCCATTTGCGGATATCAAACGAGGAATGATTAGCCAGTTTTTGTTTAATCCCTTCAATGGCACTAGGGTCAAGTCGTTCTGCGATTTTCAACGCATAAAGCTGGCGTTCCCATAGTTCTTTATCCTTTCCAGGGTGGATTTCCAGCAACTCAAAAAAAGGCTGGGCTGATTTTTCAGCAGTATCGGTTAAACACGCTTCAACAAGACTCGTATGTTTTATAAAGGCCGGCAGTTTTACAACTTCCCGCATATAAGGCTTAAAAAGGGATGGATCTTCAAGGGCAAGCATGAGCAAACCAACCTCCTGCCACCATGATTCTCCAAAATGCAAAGCCAGTTCACGTAAAATAGTCTTATCTTCCAATGCCCTGCTGCGAATTTCCCGCGCAGCCAGGTATTCCTGAAAACCAAGGTGCATGAATCCGTAGTTTTCTTGGTCCCAGCCTGTCAGCAGGCCGCTGTCGTCGCGGATCGTACGGAGAAAATCCCCGGTTGTGCCGTCCTTCCAGTTCACAGCTTTTAAAGCAGGCTCAATGTAAGGCTTAAGTTCCTCGGCCGTTGCCTGGGTCCTTCCCTTCTTTGAATGCAGCCAGTATGCCGCGGGCTGCAGGGCCCTGCATCCATCGCGGGCGGTTACACCCACTTTAAGCCCCTTTGCCTGCCGCCAATGTTCCAGGAGCACATTGATGCACTCTTCGTAAAGCCGGGCCCGCTTGCGCGGGAGCCCTCCCCTGTGCCGGTGCACAAGACAGATATTTGTGAGCAGCAGGGGGTTGCGGGTAAGTTCAAAAACACGGCTGGTCCTGAAATCAGGCTCTTGAAGACGTTTAATCAGATTGTCCGCCTTTTCAGCGGCAATACCCTTGGCCAGCTCAGGGTCTTTTGCCAGGCCCTTTTCTACGACTCTGTACCAGTTGTGGACAAACCTCTCCACCTGGTCCCCGGTAAGTGGACGCACGTGCATCTCCAGGAAGCCCTCGTTGAGACGCACCGTGGGACTGTACCCCGCAAAACGGCAGGTAACTACAAATCGGCAATTAGAATAAACAGAAAGGGCCTCTGCCTTTTGACGATAATCCCTGATTTCGTCATCCATGTTAGAATCTGACTGGAGCGTTGCATCAGATACCTTTTTGTCTTCTTTGTCTTTGCCAAATGTTGAAAACACTTTTTTAAATGTTACTGTTTGGCCCTGCTTCCAGGCATTACCTCCATTTACAGGCAGAGTATCACCTATCCACTTCTTTTGTTTATTTGAATAAGCTCGACACCACCGGGAAATTTTATTTTTTTTAATTTGAATGATTTGATACTGGTTGGGAATTTCAGATGGCAGGTTTTTGGGTTTTAACGCTGCGCTTCCTGTAGCCAAAATAGGACACACGTTTGTGAGCCAGTCCATATCTGCATCATGAACATGGCCATGTAAAATCAAATTGAATGATTCTTTTAAATATCTTTTCAGATTCTTTTCATCGCGTAAATTAGCATCATCTTCCGTTGCATTGCGCCTTACATTGTGATGAACCGCAGCGATGCGAAACCACCCTCTTTTTATATATGCTTTCAGTTCATCATCAAACCATCTATATTGATTTTCGCCACACCATCCATAGTGATCATTATCATGATGACTTTCTTTTATTGTGGAATTTAAGCCTGCAACAACGAGTTCTAAATCTTCAAAAACAAATAGAGTCCACGGTTTCTCTTTTGTGAATGTAATGCCTGGAAAATCTTTGTAAAAATTATCGAAGAATTCCTTATAAGATTTCCACTTTCTCCAGTATGGTTCTATCGGTTCTTCTTCATTTCCCTTGCACTCTAAAAAGTATGCCTCACAAAATGATCGATTTATATCATGATTACCTGGGACAAGAGCTACTTTCCCTCTGGTTAATTTCGTAAAGTCAATCACACCATCTATAAACGAGGAAAAATCATCATATTCTTTCCTCATTCCCAGCTCAACAAGATCGCCTGTCAATACAATAAGCTCAGGAGTTAAACCATAATCATCTCTCATCTCTTTGAGATCATCAGTAAGCCTTCCAAGAAGGGTTTCAATGCTTCCATCCTCAGTTTTAACATTAACCCCAAAACGATGATTTGCTCCGAACTGTATATCGGACAAATGAAGAATGGTTATTGATTTTTTTTCAGACATTTTTCTCTTGTCCTTACAAAAACCCGTTTGAATATATTCTTTGTCAATATATTTACTCAATTACATATGCGATTCGGTCGCTCATACGCTGCCTGCTCCGCTTTGGCTGCTACTCGTTCCCTTCTCTCCGCTGCGGGCCGAAGGCCAAGGGTCCAATGGCTCAAGAACCAAGGGAAACAGACCTGGAAAGGCGAAAGCCAAGGGCGCTGCTGCGGCTGTCGGGCGAGTTGCGGTTGTGATTCGCCGACCGGCAGCGCCGAGCAACGCCGTACCAGTTACCACCGCGTATCACCCGGTAAGAGCCATCTTTTTTATAAAAATCCCGGTTCCACTCCCAGACGTTGCCTGACATATCAAGATGACCGCCAGGCGCTGCTCCAGCCGGATAAATACCCACCGGGGTCGGGACGCCGACATTAAAATCAAAATTCAGCAATTCCGGATTCGGCTCATCATCTCCCCAGGGATATCCACCATTGGGGTTTGTAGCCGCCTCTTCCCATTC
>Ga0255424_1064_pt1 | contig 25898 bp, 24 predicted proteins | sample ANMaggSeSYBR02F3_FD_182670 | JGI IMG/M metagenome (GOLD analysis project Ga0255424, IMG submission 182670) | Sediment cell enrichment communities from methane seep in Santa Monica Basin, California, United Staets - ANME aggregate JGI... | ecosystem: Environmental > Aquatic > Marine > Cold seeps >... | reverse complement strand
GAATCGAACGCCACGAAACCCTTTATGGATTGGAACATTTACAGATCAGTGCGCATGATGCAAGCACAGCAATTGATTCCGCAAAAACCTTTTTAGACACTGTAAAGAGATTGGCAGAAGCATAGAATTCAAAATTTAATCGTCAAATCCCCGAATGCCTCTAAGTGCTTCCTGTCAAATATTTTGATAAGGAAATCGGTATCCACAAGGATCAATATCGTATCTCCTCTCTTTTTTCAGACAGCTCTTTCAACACGGCATCTTTGTCTTTGACCTCAACAAAACCACGCAATTCTTTTAATTTATCCAAATTCCGCCTGGTTATTACCATCCTCTCAAAAAAATCACTGAAACTCTTCTCGGTTCCCTAAATGGACAAGAGCATCCTGTAAACATCTTCCCGGATAATGATTGTTTTGGAGGTCATAGTTAAACATATATTTATTGATTACTAGTGTCGAGTCAACCATATAATATTGCAACATATATGATCTGACACGGTTATATTTTCCAGTAATTTTCAAGACGCTGATTAACGCAGATTAACGCTGATTTAAGGTTGCATCTGCGTTAATCAGCGTTAATCTGCGTCTAGTGTAATTATTGAATAGTTTGATTTTAGAATTGTACCCCATACCATTTATAATCCGACACTTGATGGTTGCCTTAACACTAGTAAATAAGTCATATCCATATCCATAAACACCCAAAATTAAAAATGTATGGAATTATGTTTAAAGTCAATTTCCAACAGATTTCAAGAAAATCCAACCCTCTCCACATACAGGTTCCTGTCCCCCACCAGAGGGAAATTTAAATCGTTTGTCATAGTAACCCTGAGTGTATGATTACCTTCATCAAGCAGCACATCCCCGAAAGGCACATCTATTCTTGACCCGCTGGCAACTTCTATTTTATCCAGTACCACACCATCAATCTCGATACTGCCGATGGCCCACTTCTCTGGATTCAGGGGCCAGTGTGCTTCCGTGGCCCATCCGGTCAGGGTTACACTATAAGAAGTGTTGTGTGCAATCCAAAACAGGGCTACCAGTTCCGAGTCAGGATCAGTGTTTGTTGATGAATTTATCCATTCATTGAATTTAATTACCAGAGTGGGCAGGACGAATGCAACTTCGCCTGTTCCGTTATGTAGTCCAGGGGACTGTGCTGTGATCACACCCAGACCCAGTTCTCCTGACGTCAGCATCACGTTGCCACTACCATGAGCATTGGTGACCACCTGCACGATACTGAGGTTGCCCCTGCTGCTAGTCAGGTTTACAGTCCTTCCCATCTCCTGTACCCACCGACCCTGGCTGTCGACCAACTGTACCGTAACCCTGCCTTCAGTAACATCATCAGCAGGGATAGAATCCGGATTTACGGATACAAGCAAGCCATGGGACAGCCCGCCATCATTATCAGGATTTATGTATACATCCAGATTATCGGCCAGGTGCGAGAGTGTGTATGTAGTACCCCTGTCATAGACCAGTTCAAAAGTTACAGACTGGCTGCCGCCGGTGAGCACAACCGCCTGGCCCAGTCCGTCCACCACACAGGGCAACCAGCGGCCGTCTACCAATTCGCCTTCGCGAATGTGGACCGAATCCTGGAGTTTTACCAGCCTCTTGCCATCACCCATCAACTTATAGTAGATCACGTCACCGTTATCTGTCACCAGACCCGGCGGTGTGTCGGTCAGAATGCCATTGTTGTCAGGGTCGGGGTCCACCCCGAATGATATGTATTCCAGGCTATTGGGCAGTATCAGGTCAAAGCTCCTGGTATTGCCGGTGGCAGCGTACGGGTCTGACAGGTCCCTGGCATATCCTGACTGCATAAGTTCAATACCGGATTTAACCCCCCCTAACTGACGCTCCATTAAGGTGCCATCCATTGGCGGTCCTGCATTCTTCAGGCCAATTGCTGTAAGCGCAATGATAATTCCAACCAGGGCCAGGTAGACTACCAGTTTTAGTGGAATAGTATCAATACCATTTTCATCTTTCCACAAATAAACACCAGAGTTCGAAAGAAGAGGACAAAGCATTTATCTTTTGATGTTTTAGATTGCCCACAGGTTAAGTCCATGGAAAAAACAGATGTTTACGGAAGGATTGAGTCATTTGACCAGAGCGTTCGAAGTATCGATAGGCGGTTGCGTGCAGTTGAGCGGAGATTGTCAACCAGTAAGGATGATTACATCAAGACTGCTCAGGAATCATCTGGAAATATCCAATGGACAGACCCTGATATAGATGATCTGTGGGCTGAATTCAAGGATCTACAAGCTGAATTCAAAGAGCTGCATGATGTCATCGAAAAACTGACAAGCGACCTTGCCGCAATAAAGTCTGACGAACTTACACAGCTTAACAGTTCCGCGGATGCCATACGTCAGGAATTACAGGCTGCCAGTAGCAGGATCGAAGAACTGGGTGGACAGCAGACGAGCCTGAAGAAAGACACATCTGCCTCAGTGGAATCGATAAACAATGCACACAGCTCCCAGATCGAAACGCTCAGGAAAGAACTGAAAGACACGAGAAAGAGATTACAGCGCCAGGAGAATATGGACAAGATAACCATAGGCAACATCAATGTACCTGTAGAACTTTCAGGCATAGTTGCATCCATTGCACTTATTGTAACAGGCATTCTTGTCTGGGCCGACAGGTGGGACATCATACGGTCCACGTATTATCCTACCGGACTGGCAATACTGTTCGCTTCGGCTGTGATCGCAAAGTTCATAATGACCAACAGGCAGTCCGACACTTAATAGATGAAGCGTTAACTATCTACTACTTTTAGTGCAAAATCGTTCTTGTAATCGACAAATCCACTGGCTTTAGCTAACAGTTTCAGGTATCCTTCACCTGAAACACTGAAAGAAGATGTATTAATATTGACCCGGGCATTTCCGTTACTGTCAGTCATACCTGAAGCAGAAGTATGTAAACCATAGAAAACCACAGTTGCGCCCACCACTGGCTCGCCATCTACATCAATTACACGGATCGTGACGTTCTTAGTACCATTGTTAACATGTAACAGACTACTTGTTGTACTGTTATCAATACCGGTGATATCGGCATGCATGGTCTTTGGCACCAGGCTCATGTCACCGATGAAAATTATCATGGCAGCAAGCCCGGCCATTCCGACGATAGTAAGCACTACCATCCTCATGGGCAGGCCCACGGTAGCTGTCTCGTCCCTGAACATACCTAAGTGATCAATATTGCAGATTCATCTGTGTAATCATAAAAACCATTGGCCTTTGCTACCAGTTTAAGGTCTATGGAGTCCTGGTTCAGACGTATGAAAACATTAGATGCAGTAACAGTAGCCTGTCCTGTTGCATCTGTCTTGTCAGAACCAAAACCGCCTCCGCCTGATATTAATACACTAGCTCCATTTATCAGGTTATTGTCACTGTCATACACTTTTACAACAACTGTCACATTAGTGCTTTCACCATTGTCGATATCACCAGTGATCCCATCCATAGCATTGACCGATACCACTTCTACTATCAGATTTTTTTTTGACTCAGGAATAATAGCCAGGAGGGCGGCCAAGGCAACCATTCCTACTACCAGCATAACCACGATATTGATAGGTAGTTCCATACCATGTTCGTTTTGAATTAAAAATCTATTAGCTTTACTCATCCTATTCACCGTGCCTGCACAATTGCATAACATATATAAATATCAGCACATATAAATATTGGCATATATAAATATCACATTATATAAAAATTATTATATATATATATCATTGCTAATTTTTTTCGTTCCTTTAATGCTGGGATTGTGATCCTGAATTGACCTGTTTTAGACTTTGATGTCTTTGCCATATTACTGTAACCTCTTATTAGTTTACTATAAGTTTTATTAAGGATAAATAATAAATTCGGTTATCTAAAAATGATCAAATTATGGGACTACAAGAATAGTTTTCAGAATAATCGGGATGCCCTATCTAACAGCATGAGGTTAGTGCTTGCAATAACATTATTCATCCTCCTTACCACCCCAACAAGTGCCATCAACATCGATGAAGGCGTGACAATCCCCATCATAGCAGCATATTCCACTATGGAAGGGGAGAGCGGTGTACTGCTAAATGCCACAGTTATCGTCACCGAGGGCAATGGTCATGTGTTCGTGGATACCCAGCCGTACACGCAGGTAGACCTGCAGGGTTCGGCCAGGATGGCTACACTCGTAGCATCGGACATTACAGGAATAGACCCGACCAGACACGACTTTTATTTCATAATAGAAGTAACCTCACCCATCATCAGTGGCCCCTCTGCCGGTGCCCCCCTCACCGTGGCCGCCATAGCCGACATAGAGAACTGGCAGCTGAACGATGGCGTGGTAATGACAGGAATGATCAATCCTGACGGAAGTATCGGGCCGGTAGGCGGCATCCCGTATAAACTTGATGCTGCTGCACAGCACGGCACGTCCCTGTTCATCGTACCAGAGGGCCAGATCAATGTGGTGATTACTGAAAACACTATTGTGCGCAAAGGGGATATCGTAGCCGTAGAAGAAAAGACCATTGAAGTAGACCTGGTAGAACGTGGCCAGGAACTGAACGTGGAAGTAGTAGAAGCAATAACCATCGAGGACGCAGTAGAACTTTTCACTGGCCATGAGATACACAGGTCTGAACCGCCTATAGGTGTATGGTCAGCAGAATACCTGGACGTACTGCGTCCGCTTGGCAGGAATGTACTGGATGAGGCAAACCAATTATACCTTGTGGCAGTGAATGAGACCACACAGTTCTCCAGCACTCTCGAGATACAAAAAGTACTGCTGGAGCGGGGTCAGGAGCAATATGATGAGCAGCAATACTATGCGGCCACCAATACGGGCCTATTTGTCCTGAATAACCTGAAGTTCATACTTTGGTGGGAGGAATATTCCAATACCAAAGACCAGGACGAATATCTTAACAATCTTTACCAAACCGTAAGCCTGGAGGTCAACCAAAGTCGCAGGGAGGTGGAACGGTTCAAAGAGGAAGGGGTGAAGGACGTGGATGGTGTGGGTGCTGCCGAGATAAGGGTAGTAATGGCAGAACAGTTGCTTGCGGATGCACGCTCAACCGAAACAGAGATTGATTATGTCAAGACCCTGGCACTGGCATCCATGAGAGCCGAAACCGTACTGTGGTGGCTTTCACTTGTGAATACGGACCACACAACCGACGATGATATGTTGAAAGACAGGGCCGGGTGGTATGTGGGAACAGCATCATCAGTGGTCACATACGCACGGACCATTATCAGCGAGTCCGATAGCATGCACGGGCTCTCCGGACTGCTGGACGAGGCAGATGTATCTCTTGATAGAGCAGTAATAGAATATGAAAGGGGTTATTACAGCGGTGCCATATATGATTCGTTACTGGCTTATGTGCAGGCCAGTACTGCCATCAGCTTGATGGGATATTCTGATGTGGGAACAAAGATACAGCGCAGTGCTGATGCCGCAAGGGTATCTATTGAAGAATCAAGGAATGCGGGTATCGAGCCGGTCCTTGCAGTGAGTGCATACGAGTATGCGGATTCACTGGAGACGCCCAGCCAGCAGATTGTGGAATATAACTATGCCAGGGTGCTGGCCAAGACTACATTGCAGTTGACCACAGTTTCTAACGTGAGCCATAGTGTAGTATCTGCAACGCCCATTCCGCTGAAGACCGTTTGCCCGACACAAACCCCGACCCCTACTCCTGCTCCTCAAGTACCTGCAGAGGATGGGCTGGACGTGCCTGGTTTTCCAATACCTTCCGGGATATTGGCAGTTTTTACGATAGCGGTACTACTTAAAAAGTAGCGGGTGCAGGGTTAAGTGCATGAATGAATGTTATATTTTATATGATTTTGTGTAATGAAAAACACAAAATTATATATATTCATGTAACCAACTACAAACTATGAATGAATCGCAGATAATACAGACACTGTCGGGCTGGAATTTCTGGGACAGACAACTACCCACAGGAAGGCCAAGAGTTTATTGCAAAACAGCCCGGAGGTACATAAAATCAAAATCAAACAAAATAGTTGTAATCTCGGGCATAAGGCGTTCAGGAAAGACCACACTTGCAAGACAAACAGTCAAAACTATGCTTGACAAAGGTCTTGATGTAAAAAACACCCTGATAATCAACTTTGAAGAACCCGCATTTGCCGAAACCCTGAACCTTAATCTCCTGACAAAAGTATACGAATCTTACAGGAATATTCTTGAACCAGACAGGACACCGGTAATTGTTCTCGATGAAATTCAGGAAATACCCAAGTGGGAGAAGTTTGTAAGAAGCCTGCAGGAAAAAAACGAAGCAAAGCTCATTGTCACAGGTTCTTCATCAGCCCTGCTGAGCGGGGAATTTGCAACAGTGCTAACCGGAAGGACTGTTGAGATAAATATGCACCCCCTTTCTTTTAGTGAATATCTCGCATTTTTTGACATGGAATTCAAGACAAAGGCAGACTTCATACTGAAAAAAAACCAGGTCTTGAAAATGCTCAGGCAGTATATGGAATTCGGCGGCTTTCCTGAAATTGCCCTTGAGACAGATGATATCCTGAAATCCGAGATTACACGAAAAATCTACGATGACATACTGTTCAAGGACATAGTAAAACGGTGGTCAATAAAAAATATAGACAAACTTGAAACTGTGAGCAGGTATTACACATCAAACATATCATCACCCATAACATTCAATAGGATATCTAAATTCCTGAATATTCCAGTAAAAACAGTAGAGATATATTCAAAGTATATTGAAAAATCAGATCTGATATTCTTTGTAAAACGTTTTTCATTTTCAGTTAAGGAACAGGAAAATTCTCCGCGGAAAGTATATTCCATAGACACAGGTATCGTAAACTCAACAGGTTTCAGGTTCCGGGAAAATCATGGTCATCTAATGGAAAATATTGTTGCAGTTCACCTGAAGATAAAGAAATTCCTGGAAAACCCGTTGATGGATTTTTATTATTACAAGGATTACAGCCAGAACGAGGTTGATTTTGTTGTTAAGGACGGCCTCAAAGTCAGCCAGCTTATACAGGTATGCTATGATATTGAAAATCCTGACACTAAAGAGCGCGAACTAAAGGCTCTGATAAAGGCATCCAGGGAATTAAAGTGTGATGATCTTGTCATAATAACATGGGATTATGAAGCAAATGAAGTATTCAAAAGTAAGAATATTTCATACACCCCACTCTGGAAGTGGCTGCTGAGTTGAGAAAGGAAATGGCAGCCCCACCCTATATGCACAGACCATGCAACCCCGTATCAGTGTAGATCTGTGTGAATCAGTGTCCGGGCATATCTTGACCTGCATAAAAATCATCCAGATCGAAAACCATAAACCCTTTCTTCCGAAGTGCATCCTTTCCCTCGATCCTTTTTGCAACAAGACAGAAGTACTCCCTTCGCATCTCATTGTTCCACAGGACAAAACCAGATTTACCCTTCAGGCCGTTAAGGATATCAAGCGCATTTCTCTCACTGAGATTCTTCCATTTGCATTCTATAAAAGCGATATCTCCTGTATCATCGTTTAAGGCAACTATATCTATCTCATACGTGTTCTGCCCCTTTGGAGCACCTTTTATCTTTCCCCACTGCCTGCCAATCCTGTTGAATGAGAACGGTAATTTAACACCGGTATACTGGCTTTTGAACAGGTCTTTTACGATATTTTCAAATTCACCACCTACAAATATATTAAGATCATTTTCAATAATTTTGAGTAATTTTTTGGCATTTCCTGATTCAATTTCGGTCTTGTTAGGGTAGACATACCTAAAATAGAACCTGAAAAAGTTATCTTTGATATAATACCGTGTTTTCTTGCTGCCAATCTTTTCAGTCACAGGGTATTCTTTGTCAATAAGTTCAAGTTTCATCAGGGTTCCCACATATTTAGGAAGGTCCTTTTGTTGGATCTTTGAATGATCAGATATTTCAACAAGCCGTGTCCTGCCCTTTGCAATGGCTTCGAATATGGAGATATACAGGTAGTATTCTTTCAATTCTTCTTTCAATAATGTCTCCACTTCTTCGTGCAGGAATTCGCCTTTTGCCAGGATATGTTCATCTATATTCTCAATTGCTGATTTTTCAGGTTCAAAATCAAGTATATATAGCGGCACCCCGCCAAGGATACTGTAAAATTCAATTCCCTTTGTTACATCAATTTGTTCATGGAACTGGGGTACATGGTATGCTTTTAAGGGTTCAAGCATCCACTGGCCTGTCCGCCTTCCGTATAATGGTGATTTTTGTGCGAGTGTACCTTCTACCATCATCGAAACAGATGATCCACAAAGAATAAGCATTATGTCTCTACCTTTCAGGTATTCGTCCCATATGACCTGGAAGACGGATGGTATTGTGTCATCCCGTTCTATGAGATATGAGAATTCGTCTATGACAATTATGTATTTTTCATCACCGATCTGACGCACAAGGTATTTTGAAAGGTCATAGAAATTTTCAACTCGTGGTGTTACGTCGTTAAAATGGTCTGCTGCTTTCTCTGCGAACGTTTCAAGGTTCAGTAATGTACCCCTCTTGTCAGCAAGGAAATAAATGGAGTTTTTGTCCTTGCAGAACTGCTTTATCAATTCGGTTTTTCCGACACGTCTTCTGCCGTAGAGGATTATGAATTGCGACCCTTGTGAATTGTATTTTTTTTTAAGGAAATCAATTTCTACGTTCCTATTAATAAACCGGTTCATAAAGATTATCTTGTATTTCCGGTTATTTATGTGTTGTGCTTTAATGCAAAGTTTTTCTGGAATATTTCCCTTGGTCCAGGCATAAACCGCCCATTTCGCAGTCACCTATACCCCAGAATTAATTCCCTGGCCTGTAAATAATACTGTACATCACGGTTTTTTGTCTTGTCCGTCAAGCCAACGGTAAGGTAGCTATTCAGCCCACCACTTAAGCTGCACCCATTACCAGCCCAAACCCCTCCTCATCTCCCCTTCACCCTGCGCCTCACCAGTGAATCTCTTGCCGCGATCTCCTCAAGCACAGCCTCAAACCCCTCATCCGGGGCCAGCAGCCTGTCAAGATACACCCCGGTAACACCAACCCTCGCCCGCCTGTTCAATACTCTGATCCTCTCCTCAACAATATCCTGTCCCACCCCCACCTTCCTGGCAACCGAACCGGGAGGCAGGTCTGACAGAGGCGTTTCAATATGCCCCTCCGGCATCGGTTCAATCAACATCAACCGTTTATCCACACCAGGAACACGATTATGGGCCACATTCTCCAGCCCATACGGCCCCAGTTGTCCACCAAAAGCATAGAAATCCAGTTCCCTGGTATTGGGCTCAACCAGTGGGAACGTGACCATAGTATTCCCTGGCAGGTAGATATGTGCCTTAGCAAGCCCACCAGGCGTGGCCTGTACCAGCTTCCTGCCAGTGATGCCGTGTTCATCCAGCGCCAGTTCCACCATGAACGACCTGGCCACCCCCGGAATAATGATATCGATATCGCTACCTTGTGATACATCACCCCTGGCAAGACTGCCGTATACAAGGCTTTCAAATCCCGCATTCTGCAGGGAATACATTACACTGGCCGCCATTTGCCTGAGATCTTCCAGCAGTTCCCACTGCCCTTCCTCATAAGTGACAGTTCTTTGATGTCCCATGGTTGCGGTCTTGCGGCGCATTCAATATCCAGGATTGCCTTCAATCCTTATAAAACACAAAGTCTAAAATGTAAAGCCCCAATAATACAGGTGCATGAAAATCATCTCAGTGACAGGTTACAAAAAATCCGGCAAGACCACCCTGGTTGAACAACTGGTACGGGAACTGGCCAAACGTGGCAGTGTTGGGACGGTAAAACATATGCCAGATCATGACCTGAACCCCAGTGGCACAGATACACGACGGCACTTGGAAGCCGGTGCCAGGGCAGTACTTGGTATAACCCAGTCAGGTACAGCAAAATTCATCCCCGATACCGACCTGGGGAATACCCTTGATGAACTGGCCAACAGCGGCATGGACTACGCAGTGGTCGAAGGGTTCAAGGATAGCCGCCTGCCAAAAATTATCCTGGGAGACCTGGAACTGCCAGATGAGGTGGCAAGGCTGGATAGTGCCTTTGACCTGCCGGAAAAAGTACTTACAAACCTGCTAGACATTATAGAGCAGCAGCCTGAATACCATACCCTAGATTCCCTCATAACAAAAGTGCGGCAGAACCCCAGGATCGCAGAAGCAGGAGCAATCGGAAGTTTTACAGGAATTGTAAGGGAAAAGACAGGGGACGTGGAAACAAAAAGCCTGGAATTCGAATCCTACGAAGAGGCAACTGGCAATAAGATCAGCCTTATCGAAAACGACCTGAAAGCATGTGAAGGCATCCTGGATGTCAGGATACATCACCGCGTGGGCAGGATAGAAGCAGGGCAGGATATCGTATATATCGTAGTTGCAGCCTCACACAGGCAGCAGCTCTTCCAGGCCCTGTCAGATGCCATAGAGCGGGTGAAGGCAGAGGTCCCCATCTGGAAAAAGGAATACACAACCACAGGCGAATTCTGGGTGCAGGACCACTCATAAAAAGATTTTTAATCTTAAATACCTTTATGGAGATGTGAAAAAATATGACGTTATTTGGTACCAATGGAGTAAGAGGGATAGCAAATTCTGAAATGACACCCGATATGGCCCTGGACCTGGGACAGAGCCTGGGTACATATATGCACAGGCACAGCCTTGGCAGCAGGGTGGCAGTGGGCAGGGATACCCGCATCTCAGGGAACATGCTTAAGTCAGCTGCAATAGCGGGACTGCTGTCCACGGGCCTGGAAGTGGTGGATGTAGAAGTACTGCCCACACCTGCGCTGCAGTATTATGTACGTGATAACGCAGATGCGGGTATAATGATAACTGCATCCCACAATCCAAGGGAATACAACGGCCTGAAGATAGTGGCTGGTGACGGTACCGAGTTTTCAAGAAAAGGCGAAGCAGAAGTGGAGCAGATATACTATGCCGGTGAGTTCCATGCTGCACAGTGGAATGAGACTGGCGGGTTTTCCATTGACCAGACAATCCCCAGGACATACATGAACGCGATCATTTCAAAGGTGGATGCCGGTGCCATTAGCACAGCAGGTTTGACAGTGGTAGTGGACCCTGGCTGCGGGGCAGGATGCGGAGTGACGCCCATTCTGTTAAGGGAACTGGGGTGTAAGGTTATAACCCTGAATGCCCAGCCTGACGGCACATTTCCCGGTAGGGCACCCGAACCCACAAGAGAGGAACTGGGTGACCTTATGAGTACTGTAAAAGCCGCCGGAGCCGACCTTGGCGTGGCCCATGACGGTGATGCAGACAGGGTGGCATTCGTGGATGAAAAGGGTGAGTTCCTTGACGAGGAAGACCTGCTGGCAATAATGGCCGGGTATATGCTCGAAGAGAAAAAAGGCAGCGTGGTAACCCCTGTAAGTTCGTCGCTGAAGGTGCGGGACGTGACTGAATCAATGGGTTGCGAACTCCTGTGGACAGCGGTCGGCAGCATAGACGTGGCCCGTAAGATGATAGAGACGGGTGCAGTATTCGGTGGTGAGGGCAACGGCGGTCTTATCTTCCCGGAATTCCAGTACTGCCGGGACGGTGCAATGACCGCAGCCAGGATGCTTGGGATACTTGCATCAGGCAGGAAGCTTTCAGAGCTGAAACAGGGAATCCCTGAATACTACAATACAAAGAAAAAGATACATGTAAAGGACCCGAAACAGGTAGTTGATATGCTATTGACCCAAGACCTGCACGAGGGTATCGGAAGTGCCGGAGATGTCGGGGGTGTAGGCGATGTCGAGGGTTTAGGGGATGTCAAAGTGGACCGCACGGACGGGCTCAAATTATGGTTTCAGGACGGCTGGATACTGATCAGGCCCAGTGGAACTGAACCGCTGGTCAGGGTATATGCAGAATCCAGCACATCCGGACGCACAGCCGAACTGGTAGAATATGGTATTAAACTCGTGGAATATGGTACAAAACTGTAGAAAAGGGTACGGAACTCATAGAATATGGTAACGATCTTGTGGAAGAGGCCGCCAGGAAAGTACGGTAAGAGGAGGAGTAACAATATGGATGTAGTAACAAAATATTATGTTGAAACAGACCTGCCCATTAAAGAAGCGGCAGGAGCCATTGCAGCCGAGCAGTCAACTGGCACGTGGACAGAGGTCAGCACCTTTAAGGAAGGTGACCCTGCACACCGGCTGGATGGAAGGGTACTGAAAGCTGAAGGTACAACTGTGGAGATCGGATTCCCTGTGGAACTGTTCGAACCCGGCAATATACCACAGTACCTCTCTGTCATTGCGGGTAACCTGTTCGGCCTGGGTGCATTAAAGAATATCAGGCTTGTTGATGTGGAATTTCCAGATGAACTGCTAAAGGCACATTCAGGGCCGCGTTATGGTATCAAGGAAGCCCGCAACATCCTGGGCGTACATGACCGCCCCCTGGTGGGTACCATCATAAAACCAAAGGTTGGCCTGGACCCAAAGCAGACGGCACAGGTGGCATATAACGCTGCAATGGGGGGTCTTGACCTGATAAAGGATGATGAAACCCTGACAAACCAGCAGTTCTGTCCACTGGAAGAACGGCTGGCAAGGGTTATGGATATGCTCGACAAGGCAGAAAACCAGACCGGGCAGAAAGTGTTCTATGCAGTCAACGTGACCACAGGGGCAGCGCAGATAGTGGACAGGGTACAAAAGGCAGTGGAACTAGGTGCCAATATGGTCATGGTGGACGTGCTGACATCAGGATTTGACGCACTGCAGGAACTGTCTGCCAATATTGATGTACCGATCCATGTGCACAGGACCATGCACGGTGCCATTACCCGTAACAAGAAGCACGGAATTTCCATGCTGGTAATATCAAAGCTGGTCAGGATGGCAGGCGGTACCAATCTTCATACCGGAAGCTACCATGGTAAGATGGATATTGATACTACAGAGAACGACCGCTGTCGGGATGCCCTCAGGGGTGAGTGGTCAGGTCTTAAAGGTGTATTTCCGGTTGCCTCAGGCGGCTTGAGCCCTTTGAACGTGGCACCAAACCTGGACGGCTACGGTACGGACTGTATTGTACAGGCAGGCGGCGGCGTACACGGACACCCGGAAGGTACTACCTCCGGTGCCAGAGCCATGCGCCAGGCAGTGGATGCATGGGTGGAAGGAACGTCCATAAACGAATATGCCAAAAACCACTCTGAACTTGAAAAGGCGATACGGAAATGGGGCTGATAGTATCCATTTTTCCGAGCAATATGAGTAATTACCATTTAATTTGAAAGGGATACGGCTGATATTTATATATCATATCATATCATTTCATAACCAGAATATAATTACCAATTCATGTTGAGGTGAACTATTTGACATGCCCCTATATATCAGGTGTCTGGTGCAAACTGGACCCAAAATTCCATAAGCCAAAGGCTGATGAAATAAAAGAGTACTGCTCCAGCGATGATAACTACATCAATTGTCCTGTCTATGAAAAATACACGAGCATAGAAGGCAACGGCTGCATTTAAGAATGTCTTACTATTAATGACCACGACAGGATATGCCAGTGCTCCAGGCGCAGGTACGATAATTAATGCCATAGCTACCTGGAAAGGTTCAGCCTTCGGGATAGACTTAAAGACAAATGCAAAAGTCCGGCTAAGTGGTGATGATAAGATCACCGGGACCATTAAAGAAGGAGGTGACTCCGGACTTATCGAAAGATGTGTCGAACTGGTGTTCAAGCGTTTCGGTTACCAGGACGGTGCCACAGTAACAACTTCAAGCGAGATACCCATTGCATCAGGCCTCAAAAGCAGCAGTGCGGCTGCCAATGCTGCGGTACTATCAGCTCTGGATGCCATCGGTGAAAGTATGGAACCCATAGATGCCGCCCTTATCGGTGTACAGGCTGCAAAGGATGCAGGAGTCACCATTACCGGTGCTTTTGATGATGCAGCAGCATCGATGCTGGGTGGTGTTGTGGTCACAGACAACAGGTCGTCAACCTTGATATTAAGGGAAGAACTGGATTCTGAAGTGATGATCTATGTACCCCCAACACAGGCATACAGCTCACAAACAGATGTAGGGCGGTCAAGGCTGATCGCTCCCTGGGTGGATATGGCATACGAACTCTGCATCAAGGGCAAATATGGAAAGGCCATGACCTTAAACGGTTTCTTGTACTGCAGTGCCCTGGGGTTCGACACTGAACCCATGATGATGGCACTAGAAACAGGCATTGAAGGTGTGAGTCTGTCAGGCACCGGTCCTGCATATACTGCATTGGCGAACGGGGAACAGGCCGGCGAACTGGCAGATGCCTGGTCGGCACTGGATGGAAAGGTTATAAGGACAAAGATAAATAATAGCGGCGCAAAGATACAAAGGTAGTGGCTCCTATGAAAGAACTTTCCGAAATTAGAATAGAGATTGAAAACATCGACAGAGAGATTATCAGGTTAATAGGGAACAGGACTAACCTGGCAAAGGATGTACTTGAAGCAAAGAAACATGAAGGTATTCCCATCAATGATGAGAACCAGAATCAGGCAGTCATGGAAAGGGTTGCAAATATCGCCACCGAATGCGGGCTTGATTCAGGCGAGGTTAAAAAAATCTTTGGAATACTAATAAAGATGAGTATCGAGCGCCAGCATGAGCTTAGTGGAGAAGGCAACCTACCATAAAAAACTGCAACAATTATTGGTTGCAGCTATTTTATCAGGAATTTTATCAAGTCCCTGTCCAGCCGACTTTCACGTTCGAACTTATCAATGATCTGTTCGTCAGATAATCCTCCAGTTCTTGCCGCTTTTACTTTCTCAAAAAATGCAGGATTTATCTCATAATACTCGTTGATATCTTTTCTATGTCCCCATACATCCCCTTCCAGTAAAGCAACATTTTGCATTTTCAAGAACATCCTGGTAGAGTCTGAAATGGTTTTCATGAATGAACTGGCAACATGTATTGCCTTTAGTTTTGGGCACATGTTTGCCAGGATCATTATATCCTTATTTGACGGCCTGAATGTGAGATGTATCATCTCTTCATTTTTGTTCAGCGTATCAATTTCATCCTTAGAACTTACTACTCTTATTTTCATTTAATTCACAAAACACTAAACATCTTTATAATATTTAAGCCTTTACACTTCAGAACAAATATAATGTTTTATTAAATTATTAAATGTTGCTTGTTAAATTTGTTTCCGTGATGTTATTAACCAGTAATATAAGTAATACCGCGACTGTCATGCACGGCAATAGAATATCCCTGCCTGGAATAATTCCTTATGGGTTCCCAATCCTCAAATCCTTTAAGGTTTTCCAATAATCTGGTCTCTTCAGTGATCTCCGCCAGAAGCCTACCCTTAAGTAGTTCGGCAAGCTTAATGGCATCCTCTTTTTTAATAGGATGTCCTACACCCCGGCATTCTGATACCTTTATATCGGGTTTTATGGCTTCATTGGTAAATGCCAGAAAAAACGGGTATGTGCTGCATATCCATGGTCTTTGCTGATATAACATGCAGGTATTGTCAGCCTGAATAAATATACAATCTCCACTGCTGTGCCTGTTAAGCACCCATTCAAAACAATGGAGGGTGCCGCTGTCGTCAGTGAACTGAGGTATTGATGGTTCACAAACCCCGTCCGGGGTCATCCCATGGGTGTCCACTATCAGCTGTATCTCATCTGGGAACAGGATAACTGTGTTATCACCAGACCTGGCACGGCAGCATTCACCACACCTCATACATTCAAAACCTATTGAAACAAGCTGTTTGGCCATTTTATTAATACTTAACTTGTCTGCCATGGATTTTTTGACTTTCAGGTCACTGACAGCATCCAATATATTGAATCTCATGATCTTATCCCAATACGGAGGGTTTACCAATGAAGCGTAGGACTATCAGGAGATCCTGGCATTAATTCAAAACGTGGAATAAAAATGTTTACCTGATCTTTTTAGCGGCCAGCTCGATAGCAGCGATCAAGCTATCTCTTGGCATTATTGTAGCAACCGGTATGGTGAGCACTTTTTCCACTGTAGGACTTACGATGGGGGCACATACCAGTGCCGTGGCCCCATCCTGTTCTGCCCTTATGGCTGCCACGATCGCTTCTTCCATAGTCGTGGCCGAATATTCGCGGATGGTTATCAGCCGGCTGTCTATCTGCATCTTTTTCTCAATGATGCCATCAAGTACCGGCCTGGCCGCAATAACGGCAATAAACTCACTATGTTCAGCACCTTCCAGTTTCTTTATGGTTTTCACGATCTCCCTTACAGTCTTCATGTTGGAATCTCTGTGACCCGAGAGTATCTTATAGAGCGTACTGGCAGGTATTCCCGAAACTTTACTGAATTCTGCAGCAGTCATTCTCAGGTCATCCTTTATTACCCTGGATAAAGTTTCCTGGAACATCTCGTCTGATTCAAATGCTGCTTTGATAACTTTTTCGGCTGCGATCATTGCTTTACCTATTTATTTCCAGTTATGCTCAAGCGTTCATTTTATGCTCAAGCGTTCATTAATACTATAGTATAATTTACCAATTTATTTAATACTTCTGTGTACAAAACAGTCGATAATTGGAAATGGTTATATATGTAGTATTCATGATTTTACATTAATATATAATATGATCAAGTTACAGAGGTTTGGAAATGATAATACAACCATTGAAAATTTTAGCCGCAATTCTAATAACCGGAATAATCCTTTTATCAGGATGTACGGCCCCCCAGGAAGATGAAGATGAACCAACCGGATTAACCGAACTCAGGTTCGGGTACCAGCCCAGTACACACCAGATCGCATACATGGCCGCAGATGCCAAAGGCTGGTGGCTGGAAGATCTTGAACCATACGACATTACATCTACCAAGGATTACCTGTTCCCGACAGGTGCCCCTGAAATGCTGGCCATGCTTGCAGGGGAGATCGATGTGGCTTATGTGGGATCCACGCCGCCGCTGTCTGCAATAGACCAGGGACTTAAGGCAAAGATCGTAGCCGGGGCACAGACACAGGGTTCTGACCTGGTGCTGGCAAACGACCTGCCTTATGAGTCCCCACAGGACCTTGTAGGTCTTACGATAGCTACCTTCCCACCAGGAACACTACAGGATACAGTGCTTAGGAAATGGCTTTTAGATAATGATATTGACCCGAAGGAGAATGTGACCATTCTGGGCATGGGAGGCGCAGAAGCCATAACTTCACTGGCTTCAGGTAATGTGGATGCCGTATTCCTGCCCCACCCCAATCCCACTGTTATTGAGTCAGAAGGGTATGCCAGAGTAGTAGTACAATCCGGCGAGATGTGGCCCGATCATGCATGCTGTGTGGTACTTGTCACCCAGGAACTGATCGATGAGCACCCCGACATTGTTGAGCAGATCATAAGGACTCATATCAAAGCCACCCAATATATTATAGATAATCCTGATGAAGCTGCCCAAATATTTTCAGATGATATCGGAGTGCCTTATAACATTTCGAGCCAATCCATACAGGACTGGGACGGAGAGTGGGTTAGTGATCCTAACATTGAACTGGATACCGCACTGGAATATGCCAAAGTGCAGTATAACCTGGGATATACGGACAAACTGCTGACACAGGATGACCTGTTCGACCTGAGTTTCTACAATAAGGTAATAGCTGAGATGGGTGAAGAGTAAAGCTCTTCATCCATTAACCCCTTTTTTAGGTGCATGGGACAATCCCCGGATATAAAGAGACGGATACTTGAAATTACATCCATAGCATCTGCTATCATTATATGGGAGATCATTGCAAGAATCATCAATAAAAAATATATCCTGCCCAGTTTTACAGAAGTAGTTACTGCTTTTTTAAAACTTGTAAGTGGGGGCGAACTGTACAGGGATATAATTACGAGTCTCAACTTTTTTGCCATCGGGATGGGAGTAGCCATTGCAGTCGGTATCCCCTTAGGTATCATGATGGGATGGTTCAAGACCTTTGATAAAGCAGTTGACCCGATCATCGAGGTAATACGGCCTATCCCACCCCTGGCATGGATACCTTTCGCCATCTTGTGGTTTGGGCTTACAAAATATGCCGCAGGGTTTGTTATCTTTGTGGGAGCGGTGTTCCCCATACTTGTGAACACATACACCGGATTTAGGAACACACCAAGGGTTCTGGTGGAATCAGGAAAGGTACTGGGTTGTATCAAGAACAGAGATTTGATCTTCAGGATAGCCCTGCCTGCGGCCCTGCCTGCAATTGCAACCGGTGTTCGTGTGGGCATGGGAGTGGGCTGGATGTGTGTGGTAGCAGCAGAAATGTTCGGCGTAAGTACATACGGCATTGGCTATAAGATATGGCGCTGGAACGACCTGCACCATATGGATATGGTGCTGACATATATGCTTGTGCTTGGCTTTATCGCATTAGTGATTGACAGGCTTTTCAGGTATATCGTGCAGGAATGGTGGCTGAAATGGCAGACAGGGGTTGTTGTATAGAAGGATTATGCTATGCTTTCGATAAAAAACCTCAATAAAACGTACCATACCGAGGAAGGCGATGAAGTCGTTGCACTATCAGATATAAACCTTGATGTAGCTGACAAGGAATTCGTCTGCTTCATCGGTCCGTCAGGATGCGGCAAGACCACACTGTTAAGGATTATAGCAGGACTTGAGGAACCTGACAGCGGGACATTGACCGTGAACAATGAGCCCATAACAGGACCCGGGCCCAACAGGGGCATGGTGTTCCAGGAATATTCATTGTTCCCGTGGAGGACGGTACTGAAGAATATCACATTTAGTCTCGAAATGAAAAAAATACCGAAAAGTGAAAGGGAAAAAATTTCAAGAGATTTCCTGGAACTTGTGGGTTTGTCAAAGTTCGCTGACAGCTATCCTCATGAACTGAGTGGCGGCATGAAACAGCGTGTGGCCATCGCCCGTGCACTGGTGAATGACCCTGATGTGCTGCTAATGGACGAACCTTTCGGTGCAGTGGATGCCCAGACCAGGAACAGACTGCAGCATGAATTGTTGAATATATGGGAAAAGAAAAAGAAAACCGTGCTGTTCATTACTCACAGTGTAGATGAGGCCGTATTCCTTGCAGACAAGGTGGTTGTGTTCACGGCCAGGCCCGGCAGGATAAAGGAAGTGTTCAGTATCGACCTACCCAGACCAAGAGAAAGAACCAGTTTTGAGGCGAATGCGGTCCGGGAACATTTACTGGCTACACTGGGCGCAGAAATACAAGCTGCAATAGACTAATATATTCCAGGATAGTAATGTTTTCATTATTAAATTATTAAAATGGTGACTTTATGGAATTATCAGTCCAATCAATTGACATTAATGTGGGCAAACACAAGGTAGTACTAAACAACCAGGACGCAAGGGAACTGGGAGTAATGGCAGGGGACAGGGTCAGGCTTAAGGACCACGGGTACCTCACTGCCATTGTCGATACAACGGATGATATGATAAGCCAGGGTACTATGGGGGCATATCATGAGGTTATGGAGCACATCGGCGGGACTGGTACCATTGAGATCACACCTGCTACAAAACCTGCATCTGTCAGAACTATTAAGAAAATAATGAATGCCCAAAAGATCAGCCGTGAAGAAATCTACGAGCTGGTTGACGACATCGTGAAAGAGAATCTTAGCGATGTTGAGCTGGCTGCATTCATAACAGCAACCCACATGAACTGCCTGCCTGCCCAGGAGACCGAATGGCTGACCAGGGCAATGATTACTACTGGTGAGAAGATCGAATTTGATACCCATCCGATCATGGACAAGCACAGTATCGGGGGCGTACCAGGGAACAAGATATCACTGCTTATTGTACCCATAGTAGCAGCTGCCGGTCTCCTGATACCCAAGACCAGCAGCCGGGCCATTACAGGTGCAGGAGGCACTGCTGACCTGATGGAAATACTTGCTCCTGTAGAATTCCCGGCAGATGAGATCAAATCCATGACCGAAAAGGTAGGCGGTGTTATTGTCTGGGGCGGTGCCACCAATATAGCGCCTGCTGATGATAAACTGATCAGGGTGGAATACCCGCTGTCGCTGGACCCGAGCTGCCAGCTGCTGGCCAGTATCATGGCCAAAAAAGGTGCTGTTGGTGCCGATTGTGTTGTCATAGATATTCCTACCGGGGCCGGAACCAAGATATTGAATGTGGAAGAGGGAAGGGGGATGGCCAGGGGCCTGATCGACCTTGGAGCCAGGCTGGGAATGCGGGTTGAGTGTGCAATGACCTATGGTGCATCGCCTGTAGGAAGGACGGTCGGCCCCGGACTGGAGGTAGTGGAGGCCCTTAAAGTGCTGGAAACTATGCAGGGTCCAAACAGCCTTATCCAGAAAAGTGTGGGTCTTGCAGGTCTGTTGCTTGAGATGGGCGGTGCTGCCGGCAAGGGGGATGGTCGGAACATGGCCTATGAGATCCTGAGATCAGGTAAAGCCCTTTCGAAATTGCGCGAGATCATAGGGATACAGGGTGGGAATCCTGATGTGACAATACATGATATTCCTATTGGGGACAAAACGGCACAGATAGTAGCCCCAGCTAACGGATATGTAGTGGAGTTCCATAATAAACGCATTGTTGAGATCGCCAGGCTGGCCGGTGCGCCCAGTGATAAAGGGGCAGGGGTCCTGATACATAAAAAGAAGGGTGAGACTGTTAAGAAAGACGATCCCATACTGACAATCCATGCAGAAAAGGAATGGAAGCTTACCAATGCTGTCAACAGTGCAAAAAAAAATCTGCCTATTATAGTGGAAGGGATGTTGCTGGAAACCGTACAGGGTCACAATGAAATATGATCAGGCTTCTAGGGATATTATAACGTTTCCATGGAAATATGACCGAACTTCCATGTAGAAATGGGATCAGGCTTCCATATATTCTGTCATTTTCTTTGAATGCTGCTCTACCAGGGTTGTCTCCAGTTTGAATGAATAAAAGAATATGACCGAACCTTCCGGGACATTATCCCATAGGTGGGTGTCCAAACATTCCTCCCCGAACTCTTCCACAAGGCCCTGGTATGTGGCAGCCTCTATCTTGTCCACGTTTATAGCAAAATCTTCCAGTTGTTTTTTTTGGCTGTTCTTTACCCTGTAAACGCCTTTATTGTAGAACAGAGGTGAAACAAATGTGCTGTTACCATTCTGGAGCGTTTCGTCAATCCTGTAAGGATCCAACTCGATGATGTTACCTATTCTGGATATGTCAAGCTTTTCCTCCACGCCGGTACCTCCATAGAAATATTGATATATGCTTATTATTCAAATTCAATGGTTTTACACAATATATAAAATCATGCATTTTTATTCAGAACTTCCGAATAGCCCCACTTCTGATTTAAGATTTCTTATAAATTGTGATAAAAAGTATATATTGTATTAAATAATTTATATCTGGAACAGAAATCGACAAAAACATGACACCTTACAGATCATGTCTGGACATTAGAATTATTACAGATATTTAGACTACTTTCATAAATATACACCTCTATAATCTCAACTGTAAAAAAGTTAGTTATATAATATGAATAGTATATAACCTTAAAAATTTTAAGACATAATCGAAATATTAATGTAGGGCATTGACAAAAAAAACAAGTGGGGATGATCTGGATAAAAAGTGGGAAGAAAACAGGGATAATAATTGCAATACTAATTGTTATCATAGTAGCTGTGGCACTTGTAAGCTATAAACAGAACGAAGAGCCAACAACGGTAAAATCGCAATTGACTCTTGCCGATTATCCTGAGATTTTCAAGAAGGATGTGATAATTGTGATAGGAGAGAATGCAAACAGCATAGAAATAGAAGCGGCCCAGAGGATTGTAGATAATTTGGGCAATCTTAATGGGAATATGCCTGTGATCAAGACTGATTCTGAGATTACAGAGGATGAGTTGGCTGGGCACAACCTGATACTGGTGGGTGGTGCGGATTCAAATGAGGTGTTACGTGAGGTGTATGATATGACGGATGTGATGAGAGTGACGGATGAATATCCGGGTGCGGGAAAAGGCGTTCTTGAGATATTGAAGAGTCCATGGGATTCAAAGAAGGCGGTGTTGTTGGTTGCTGGAAGTGATGAGTGGGGCGTGAAGGCTGGAATGGAAATGATAGAACGATGTCAAGATTTGGATAAAACAAACTCAGTAGTGAAATGGAAGAGAAATGACACGAAAATTGAAGATGGTCGGGTCGTAAAGGTTCCAAAAACTGTTGATTCCGATGGAAATCGAATAGCAGACAATCTTGAAAAAAAGTTGAAAAATAGCACATACAGGCGTATCGATGATGATCTTGCAGATGTAATAATAAGTCTCAATCATGCTCCAGATGCTCTCGATGAAATTCAAATTGAGAAGTTTGGAGGTAAGGTGTACGAAAAATGGGACGAACTTGTATATGCGCTGCATGCATCTTTACCTGCATCAAATATAACCATATATATGTCACAACATCCTAACGTTGTGTTAATTGAGGAAAACTCTGAAATGTATGCCAATTCTGGGGATAAAATCCAAAGAAATGTATCTTTGGAAATGATTGACATAAAAGAGAAGATGAAAAAATGAGAAATCTACAATTAATAATCTGTTCTGTGGTAGGAATTTTGTTGATTTTTGCGCCACTTGGTGCTGGTTTTTCCTCCGAAGTGGACGAGAATTTTATTATTGGTTATAATAAAATAGTGAAAACAGAATCGGTTGATCTGGATGATACAAAAATATCTGACGTGTTAGAAGAAAAACTGGTAGCTAATACATATAGACGTGATAGACTTGATCCGAGTAAAGTCGATCTCATTATCAGTTTTAACCATGCACCAACTGAATCTGATATGGCACTTATTAGAGATCTGGGAGGTAATGTTTATGAAATGTGGGATGAACTCGTGTACGCAATCCATGCATCTTTACCGCAAGGTACGATAGATGAGTACATAACACAAAATCCGAGAGTAGTTTTAGTGGAAGAAAATTCTGAGTGTCATGCCACTCTGGAGTTTAGCACTCAACAAATCCGAGCAAGATAAATAGTGTGGAATAACTCGATGGGAGTCTTTTCAAGAGGATATACGGGCAACACGTCTCATTCGATCGCAATTTTGGATACCGGGATAGACGATAGCCATCTTGACTTAGCAGGTAGGGTTGTTGCTTGGCAAGATTTCATTGGTGCAAATAATGATGGATCATTGGCAGATACATATGCAACTCCCACGGACAGAGGCGAACATGGAACTCACTGTGCTGGTATAGCATTGGGAAATGGTAATGCTGGAGGCATAAGCACAACACCAGGAAAAATAAATATAACATATGCCAATGTTTTTCCTGGAAATGAAGGGAGTGGATGGGTTAGTTATTATCCAATTGACACTTCAGGAGGAGCCGACACAATTAACGCGACGCTTTATTGGCAAGTTAATGTAGTAGGAGATTGGTATTACACATGGTTTAGAAATAATGCGGGTGGATCCATCAATGTAATGCACGGAACAAATGAACCATTGATTGCTTCATCGAATATAATTGGAGCAGGAATAACTAGCAATTATCAAGTCATTTTTGCAACCAATGACACGGATGGTGTGGATACAAACGATATGATTTATTGGGGACAAGTTCAAACACCAATGAATAATATAAACGATAATAGAAACTTACTAACAGGCGTTGCACCGACATGCGATCTATTAGGTTTAAAAGTACTTGATGATGAGGGTTTTGGAACTGGGGCAGCGCTTATAAATGCTTTGACATGGGTAAATGGTAATAGAACAAACTACGATATTCGTGTAGCAAGCATAAGCTTAGGCTGGGGTTATGGGACTGAAGTAGCTGTTATAGACATTGCAGTTAATAATTTAGTCGATAATGGCGTTGTAGTGGTTTGTTCTGCAGGAAATGACCAGCAACATGCAACACCACATGTCTCAAGCCCTGGACTCGCAAATAAGAGCATTACGGTTGGAGCTGTAAATGAGATCGATGAGATAACTGATTATAGTAGTTTAGGTGACTCCGCAAGAGCATACATTAAACCAGATGTTGTTGCACCTGGGGGAAGTTTCCAAACACATAATTCAATCACATCAGTGGATACAAATGATGCAGACCATAATACTGACACGAATGGTTCCGGATCAGGAGACGATGTATTAACCATCACAGATGATCAATATCCGAATGACTACCAAACAATGACAGGAACGTCTATGGCGTGTCCCCATGTAGCTGGCATAGCTGGACTAATTGCAGATGCAATGAATTCTTGGACATACGATTCTAATGAGACTTCATTAAAAGTTAAAATGTTAATAAGTATGACTGCCTCTGAAACAAACAGAGCTGGAGAAGGTGCAAATCCAACTCTTGATAGGGGTGGGAAGGATATAACCGAGGGTTATGGTAGAATCTGTGCCGACGCTGCAATTGAAGCGGTAACATTGAACTACACAGTAGGAACTATCGCCAGCGAGGCATTAGGAGTAAATCCGACTGATAAAAAAGTTTGGGCACGGTGGATGGATTTAACTGCTGGAGAGCGGTACGATTTCTCTCTATGTGTTCCAGAGAATGCGGATTATGACATATACTTATTTAACAGGCTGTCCCAAAACCCCCATGATTTAACAAATTTTCACATTTGCACATAATATTTCGCATAAGTTTTACATTTTAGTTTTCAACTGTATTTCACCTTGAATGATTCATCAAGATATATCAACTTTATTTTATTCAAATTACTCCCATTATCGACATCAATCGAAGCCTTTAAGTACTTTTATTACATATATTACATAAAAAGTATACTTTTTATGAAAATAAAATAGGGGTATTGCCATGTTCAAGAAATATGACCAAAATCAGCAGTTTTTGCTACCATTAAGCTTGGATACTTTTGTTCCAGAAGACCACATAGCCAGAATAATAAATGACATCATAGACGCAGTTGACATCACCGCCATCGAATCCACATATTCCGAAAATGGATCCCCTGCATACCACCCTCGACTCATGTTAAAAATTCTGCTGTATGGATACATGATTAATATTCGAAGCTCAAGGGATATTCAAAAAATGTTATCCACTGACACTGTTTTCATGTATCTTACAGCCATGCAATACCCAGATTTTAGAACAATTTGTCGATTTCGCTCAACCCATCTGTATTCAATCAAAGATATTTTCGCTCAAGTTGTCACACTCTGTAAAGAACTGGGTATGCTTGGTGATGGGAAAGTGTCTCTTGACGGAACCAAGGTTAAAGCAAATGCTTCTGTAAGGCAAAGCAAAGATGAGAAAGCTCTTGACAAAGAAATCGCTAAAATCAAAAAAGAGATTGATAAAATTCTCAACGAAAGCATCGAAATTGATAAGGAAGAAGATGAAAAATTCGGTGACTCAACACCTTATGAAATGCCAAAAGAATTGGTGAATAAAACAAAAAGATTGGAAAAAATCGAGGCTGCAAAAAATAAACTCAAAGAAGAAAAACTCACGAAAATAAACGTCACCGATAACGATGCTAAAATTATGAAACATAAAGGTGGCAATAAAAAGCCATCATATAACGGTCAAGTTGCTGTTGATGATAAGGAACAGGTAATTGTAGCAGCTGATCTTGTTGTTGATGAAAATGATGTGCATCAAGTTGATCCAATGATACTACACATATGGGCAACATTGGGTTACAAGCCT
>Ga0255424_1061_pt1 | contig 26420 bp, 25 predicted proteins | sample ANMaggSeSYBR02F3_FD_182670 | JGI IMG/M metagenome (GOLD analysis project Ga0255424, IMG submission 182670) | Sediment cell enrichment communities from methane seep in Santa Monica Basin, California, United Staets - ANME aggregate JGI... | ecosystem: Environmental > Aquatic > Marine > Cold seeps >... | reverse complement strand
GGCTTGTCCAACAACCGGATAAGATCGTGGTTCGCTACGCTCACACAATCTATCCTTATTCGTTAAAAAATTCTCCAGTATTATTTGGCGATGAGCTAACAAGTAATTTGGATCATGATAAATCATATGAGATATTAAGAGAGTTAAAGATTGCTCTTGAAGATAAGGATAATCAGCTTCACTGTTTTTTTTGGGTTTCACACGATATACATTTGATCAAAGATCATGCACAGTATATCATTACTATAAAGTCAGGCAAAATAGAGTGTACGGAACATGATTTCAAAACATTCGATGCGATCATGGACCACTTAAGGGAGGATAAGGCAAATAAAGCAAATGATAACAACGGGCATTCTTTCAGGTTCGGGCCAAAAGATGCAAACATTTTTGAGCTGTTAAGATATTACTTTTCATATGCATATAATGATCTGTTCAAAAGCTATTATCGGCCTTCGGTTGATTTTATTGTAGTTGTCCTGTCTCTTTCATTTGTAATCCTTTTTCTTTTTACAATTTTTAAAATAAGCTATGCATCAAACAAATTCCTCGAATTAAAACTGTCTGATCCGAGAATAAACTTTATTGAAGTGAGAGCCAATGAAAAAACAGGAGAGCTGGACGAAGAGCAGTTCGAAGAACTTGGAAATATGCTTGGGGATTCAACACGGTTCATAACACCGGTGTATTACGCTACAACGTTCATAAAAAATCTGAATAATAACCAGTTCAGAAGCAACAGCAACGCGATAACTTTTAGAAGAGGAGATCCGATTATCCTCGAAATATTAGGTGAAGAACCAGCAACGTTTATAACAAGTGAAAAACAGTGGAAAGGGCTCATTTTCAAAAAAGACAGAGCAGAGAAATTTGGATACAGTGACAAAACAGATTTTGTTGTTTCCAGTTTTAATAATTTCAACAAGGATAAAAAGGATGAAAAAATTACGCTACAGATAACCGATGCACAGCTTCCTTTTAATAAAACAATGATGATGCGGGAGGAATTCTATATTGAAAATTATAAAAAGTCATGTGATGAGGAAAAGCCTCCCATGGCATTTATTGTAGTATATCCCAAAAATATATATGATACTGTAGAGATAAAAAACAAGATCGAAAAAATAGGTTGTTTTGAAATTGTTGATGCATTCAAGGTTAAAAACAAGATTGCAATAATAGATGAAATCAAAAAACAAACCGAGCTTTTCACGTGGCTCTCCATAGGAGCCATTACAATAATGTCAGTAATTTTTGTGGGGGCAACTATCTATCGAAGTATCCATAAAAAGAAAAAGGAAATCGGAGTGTTTCTGGCTTTTGGCATGCGAAAGATATCATTCCACATGTTTTATTTATGTGAGGCCTTAATAATTATTGCACACACTTTAGTAATATCGTTTATTGTTTACCGTTTTTTTATTGAGCGCTTAATTAACAAAATGGTTACAAAGGGGACTCTTATTAAAGTTGTAGACTCAGTTGACGTCAATTGCTTTATAAAACATGAATTATTACAGATCCCAACGCTCTGGATGGTTAGTGTATATCTATCAACTTATGTCTTTCTAACAATACTGTTTATTTTTTTTATTTTCAAGTTTACATCTCAAAAACCTATTAAACTCATCCGGGATATCTAATGACCGTGGTTTTTTAAAGGAACAAAATGGGCAAATACAATAAAGTTGCAGCAGGCTTTATCATAATATCTGTTTTGATTAGTTGCATGTTGTCGTGCAAGCAACTTGTTTTAAAAGCAAAATTTAATGGGACCAGAGAAGTTACAGTTGAAAAGCGGGAATATTCCGTGGGAATCAATATCACAGGAAATGACAGTTGAAATGACAGTTATACTGATGAAGAAATTAGATATATCATGAATCCTGACAGTTTTACTGTTATATCTTTGAAAAAAAAATATAAATACAGAAGGTTCATCATTTCTGTGCACTTTAATACCAAAGGATGAACAAGACTGGGATTTAAATCTGCAAAAGCTGCAAGTCAATTACTTTTTCAGACTTCCATTTTCGAAAATGTTAAGCGCATCATGGGATGATCATGCAGGCAAAGACAACCTCAGACTTATAATAAATCCCAAAAAAGTCAATTTTTCTGTTGGTGATAATAATGAGAAAAACCTGATGTTGAGGTTTGTCGAGCTTTATGGTGAGACCACTGTGCCAGATAACTTTAGCGTGAAAGGAAACCACCTTCACAAACTTCTGTGCGCCATTAAAAAGCTGAGTGAACAATCAAAAAGTGAAATTCCGGTTACAAACTATTATCTCCATGCCGAATCGCCTGCCGGTAATAATCTTTTCACATTCAATCAAAATAATATTATTGAAATAAATTCCAACGAAGTAGACATCAGACTTGATCCTTACAAAATTGGAATAAGAATTCCCAGCTCAATAGACATAAAAGAGCTGGACAGCAAATGCCCTGATTTTTCTTCTAAAAAGAGGAGCATCGAAAATGAGATCATAGTTGAGATATCTGAGGTACCGAAAAAAAGTGATAATAGAGTATACAAGTTAGTATGCTGTGATGGTGAACTTGCTTTAAAAAAAGAAAGAACAATTATTTCCAATGCAGATATCCATTTTTTGCTTGATTGCATAACCACAAAATCCCGGCTCTATGACATAGTATTTAAATTTTATGAAATGCCGTTTATGGCCCAAAACAGACAGCAGATTTATCTTCCTCCTGCTCTTCATCTGTATGATGACAGGGGGAACCTGTTATCATTAAATAAAGACACAATGAACTATTCTTTATCAGTTAGAAGGAAATACAACAGGTATGACATAGAATTATTCAACGAGTCTGCCAAAGATTACTACTGCACCGGGAACGATAATCTTAAGATAACATATGACAGTTTTAAAGAAAATAAAAACACACCGACTATGGAAATAAATTATCGTTTGAGGAATACACTGAAACGCGTACTTTTTATTTATTATCCATTGCAATACAGTACTTCTTACAGATCAAAAATCATTGATGATAATAGCGAACTCGCATTCAAGACAGATGCAGGCTTACGTAAATTCATCTCATGTATCCATAAAAAAGAGATCTATGATGATATTTATATCCGGTTTGCAAGCGACAAAATAGTGAGTATTTCACAAACAGGAATAACAGGGCTAAATGAATTCCTGTTTCTCGACAGGGATATTTATGATGCCCTTGAATATTTGTGGAGTGAAGATTTGTTAATAAACGATTACAAGAATAAAAACATGCATCAGACAACTGCCTATGTTGACATTTTATATTTTGGTTCAATTCCGAGTACTTCCCGCATTAAAGACAAATTCAAAGAGTTAAAAAATGCCAGTATCTATTTTATAAACTTTATTGACAAAGACAGGGCAGATAAAATTAAAGAAAAAGAATTGGCAAAACTTGAAATCTTGCATCACGCACCTGTTGCTGTTCACTTGCCGACTTCGATAGAAAAGTTTGGAAATGTTTTTATAAAAGCTTTTGATCAAAATAAAATTGAAAAATTTTTCAGTACAAACAGATAATGCCGACCCGGGCAACAGCCCTGGTTAGCTCAACTGAATTTTAAAAAATATTGATAACTATTTGTTTTATCAAATGTTTTATGGTTTCCGTTCAGGCACTATTTAGGGAATTATACTCTAATTGCGCGAAACATAAACATTAAACATACTCAGCTAAACAGGATCGCCACAAATGCCGCAAAACGATACAGGATGTACATTGTGTTTCAAAAACTAATACGGCTTTGTACGGTAATAATCGTAGTAATCTGTTTCGTGTCGACAGGCTGCTCACGAAGCCTAAAAATAAGAGGAACAAGCGAAAACCTGCTTGATCAGGCTCACGCTGTCCACCCAATATCAGCCAAGGACGCGAGCATCTCTGTTAAAGTAAAAAAATGGGTCTGGGGACCTTATAATTACAAGGAGGATATGGTCACCGCTCTGAGTCAGCGTGGTTACCCCGTCGTTGATGTAGATCCGACCTACCAAATCGAAGGAAGCTGCGTCATAGGTCTTGGGCGTTATATGATGCCGAAAATCCTCTGGGCAGTGGTTATGGGCATTCCCTCACTCGTACTACCCGTCCCGATTATGAGCGGTGGTACCATTAAGCTGGATTTCACAATCGCCAACGGAGCAACGGGAACCGTGCTTAGTCAAACCAAAAAAACTCTTGATTCCCATATTACAGGTTTTTCGCTGTGGGGGTTAGTAGGATGGGCTGTGAAGTACTCGCACGACGATCTTTATTCTGTTGCTAGCATGTTGATCGATGAAGAACTAAAAGCAGAGAATCAAAGCTGCGCGCTTGCCTATGAAGAAGCGGTTGGATTAGATACATCAGTGTCTTATCGTGCGTTTCTGGACAGCCCCCATGCTGTCGGGGTCCAGCGCACACGAGCTCAAATGCGCCTGGATGAAATCATGACTGCCGAAATCGCGCAGGCTTTTGAGAAGGCCAGCAAGTCGGACACGATCGAATCCTACAAGCAATTTACCAACGACCATCCTTCACACGAAAATGTGAACCGGGCTCGGAAGAAAATAGCAGAAATACGTCGGTCAGAAAGCAATAAGAATACGAATATTGATGACCTGCCCGAGGATAGGCCAAAACCCAAAAGGGCAAAAACCAACTTGATTGATGATTAAAAGATTTTTGTGAAAACGGTTTTTTATCATCTGATTTCAGTATAATGTCCGCTGATAAGAACTCCTTTTTTTGACGGGTAGGTATGTGATTCAGCTTAACTGAATAATATGACTGGAAAAAAACAATTGAAAGGAGAATTCTATGAATCGTTTGTTTGTGTTTTTATTTTTACCCCTGTTCTTTTCCCCTAACCTGGCCTATGCAAATGACTTTATTGTAATGACATCATCAAATGTTAAGTTGTACAGCCAGGACAGTGAGGGATCCCCTGAAATTGATTACGAAGATAATCCCTTTGGAAAATCTTTTGAGATATCGCGCAGAAGTGGTACTTTTTATCAAATACAACTAAAAAATTCGAAGCAGGCATATATTAAAAATGATGCCCGTTATTTGAAAAATATACAAGAATCCGACTACATTCTGGCCAAACGGCTTCCAGGATCCAAGCTCACCAAAAAAGCGCTTATCGTTAACAGGCCAGGTCAAAGCGGCAAGATCGGGTCTGATATTAACTATTTTGACAATCCGGAGACTATCGGAAAATATCTCGGAAAAATATCAATTTTTGAAATACGCTATATCTTTGATGAAACAGATAAGTCATACCTGGTCGGCCGAACTGACAGGATGAAACAGATAAATCCTGATTCTGTGTTGGTCGGCTGGATAGCAAAAAACCACATCGTTGAGTGGAACAATCTTGTCGGTATTGAGTTTGATAAAACAAATTTTGACGATCGCAAACAATGCAAGATTGGGCAGATATTTGCAAGCGAGCAGGAAGTTGCAGATCCGAATGCCAAACCTATTTTTAAAGAAAGTGAAACATCGAATGAGTTGCCATATTACGCTAACCGGTTTCCCGTACTGGATAAGCAAACAAATAACGTCAATTATTATAAGTTTGCATATATTGGTAATGCGTATGGATCCGGAGGAAATGTTATTGATCGCAAAGACATTGAAAAAGCAAGACACAAGATTATGCAGATTCTAAGAAACAATAAAGTTCAGATTGCAATTCTGATAGATGCTACAAAGGGTATGGAAGATCATATTGCCAATGTAAAAAAGGCGGTTAGAAAATTTTTGGGAGAATTCGAAGGCAAAGAGGGAATGAATGCAAAAGTTGCAATCGCAGTTTACAGGGATTATCCGGACGGAGATAAAATTTATGAGATCAAAAGTGATTTCAGCCAGGATATCGGAAAATTGAGAAGTGCAATTGACTCAGTCTATGTTTACAGCAATTCGAAGGATCGCGGCAAAGGGGCATATCCTGAAGCTTTGTTTTTCGGTATAAATAAAACAATTGATAATTTGACATGGAAAGATTCCACTAAAGGAGGGCAATACATCCTGCTGCTTGGTGATCACGGGAATCACAAAACCTATGAACAGTATCCTCAGGACAGGATTTTCAGTGCTCCGATAATAGGGCAGAGGCTTAAAGACAATATAATCACTCTATTTGCTCTCCAGGTAAATATTAGTAAGGAAAAACAGATTTACAACCAGATGTTTGAAAGTCAGGTCTTGGATATCAAGCAGAATAACCACGGGGCCGGAGGATTAAGGAAGGTTTACTCAAATTCATCGGATGCAATATATAAGGAGCTTCATGGTATTGTAAATGACTTTTCCGTCATAAAGGACGCGCTGATTGACGTTCGCAACAGTACATCCCAAATGAGTCAGATTTATAAAGGCGTATTCACCCAGAAACTGCTGGAGCGCTATAATATTGATGCAAAGGTTTTTGATGCAGTACAGATTTGCGCCATCGGTTATGCCACCTTAAAAAATTCGTGCGGAGACAATCAATTTTTCGAAAAAGTTCTTGTGACAAGAAAAGAGCTTGAATCCATTAAGGTTCAGATGCAGGAGTTATCTGATGCTGTTATGTATTACAATCCTGAGTCAACAAAAAAATTAGAACGTACGATATTTATGGTAGTTAAGGCCCTGACAGGCGACGAGTTGGCGCCGAATGAAAATATCGCACAATTTATCATGAAAAAAAGCGGTATTCCAGTAAATACGCAAATGCTGAACATGACAGTTGAACAGCTCCTGGATAGGATTCAGGTCGGAGATTTCCGCAAAAACTTACGTAAATACATTGAAGAGAGGATAATGCTTCTTGACGGAGTAGTTAAAGAGAAAGATCTGCAAAATATGGAATGGGACAAGGATGACCAGAGGTTTATTTATAATATCAGTGATAAACCGGTTGCTTACTTCTTTTGCCTGGAGCAGCCCATTCCTGAACGGCGAAAAGGAGTTGCTAAACATTCCAAAAAAAATCATGCATGGGTACCTTTGGAGTATTTGCCGTAAAAATATGTGAGGGGCTGTTCATCATCAGTGTGAATATGAATAAAAGATTCTTCACTTTTATTTTTTCTCATCAATTTTTTCTCGTTATGTTTATACTGGTATATATCTTTTTTACCGCCTATGGCTGTTCACAACCACTCTATATCGTAAAAACATGGGAAGTACGCAAACCAGTAGAAAAAAGCACAGTTGATAAGTCTGAAATAAAATTTGAGATGCACTGTGAAGAAATAACCAAAGATGGTATCCTTGCGGTAAGCGCAGTCATAGATCCGAGCGAAGAGGTGAAGGTACAGAAATGGGGAGAGCAGAGGTATAATGAGTACAACCCTATAATTGGTTTTATAGGAAAACCTATTGTTATTGCTTTTGGGATTGCCTTTTTAGGCGCTATACTCTGGGGACCATTACTAGACGCCTCCCAAGGTAAATTAAACAAAGGTTCTACAATTGATTATAATGGAAATGGAAAATATGACTTGAGTGACTATCTAACTTATCTGGTAAACATCTTTAATCCTTTTTCAGCTCCTGCAGACCAATATTCCAACACAAAAACAAGAACAATCTTACTTGAGGAGCACATAGAAAAAGAAGAACTAACAACCCGCAAGCCCTTTGATGGAATAGAAGTTTATTGTGTTATTTCCAATCAAGATAAACAAAAGACCTTTTCGACAAAAACTGCCGAGAACGGTAAAGCGCACGTCAATATTCGATCTATCATCAAAGACTTTGTCGGAGATGATGTAACGATTACTATCTCCGATAAACAGCAGGTAAAGGAGTCTCCGCTGCATAGCTTAAAAGTCACCGCATACGAGGGTTGCGAGATAGTGAGACATCATTACGGAAAAGGAGTGTTTGAAACACTCCCGGTTTATGATCTGCAAAATGTTAATAGAGCCTATCAGGATAAATTCCGCAGCTTCTTGATAAACGGTCAAAAAGAAAATATCATTGACATGGGTGAATTTGCAGTAAAACATCTATCAGTACTTTTAAAAGACGAGGATGCTAACGTACGTTCTGAGGTTGTTGTACTCCTTGAAGAGATTAAGAGCCATGGTTTTGGTCAAAAAGAAAGTAACGAGGATGAAGATGATCTGCTTATTGATCCGTCAGATGAGAGACCGAAGCCCAAAAGGACGAAAACTAAATTATATTAAGTTCATAGTATCGGAAAAATGAGAATTTCTACGAAATTAGACGAAAAGCAAAGTTATCAACGATAGACAAAAAATCATAACTATTTGATATATTGTAGAATATCTCATAATGAGAATTGCTGGCAAAGTTTTTCGTTCCTTGACTTTTAAGTATGTGCGCGATAATTTGGTTAATTAACACTTGGTTCCTGATAACTATCAATTGAGGTATTAACTTATGAAACATATTGTAAAAGTTGATGATATAGTGATTGGCCAGGCCTCACCTCTTGTTTTGATTTCAGGCCCGTGTGTGATAGAAAGTTATGATACTACTTTTGAGATAGCATCATATCTTAAAGAACTTGCCCGGCAATTGGATATCCCCTTGATATTCAAGGCCTCATATGACAAAGCCAACCGGACATCTATTGATTCATACAGGGGGCCGGGGCTTATAGACGGCCTTAAGATTCTTGAAAATATTAAGAAGGAGCTTGGCCTGAAGATACTTTCGGACGTTCACAGCATAAATGAGGTGTCAAGGGCGGCCGACATTCTGGATATTATACAGATACCTGCCTTTTTGTGCAGACAGACTGATTTTATCTTAGAGGTTTCGAGAACAGGAAAACCAGTCAATATTAAAAAGGGTCAGTTCCTTGCACCATGGGATATTGCGAATGTTGTGGAAAAGGTTGTTTCAACCGGGAACAAACAGATTATGATTACGGAAAGAGGGACGATGTTTGGTTATAACAATCTTGTCGTCGATTTTCGTGGCTTAAAGATAATGCAGGATACAGGATGGCCGGTGATATTTGATGCAACGCATAGCATTCAACTGCCAGGAGGCGCAGGAACAAGTTCCGGGGGACAGCGTGAATTTGTACCGGTTCTTGCCAGAGCTGCGGTTGCGGCAGGAGCAGACGGGATTTTTCTGGAAGTACACACAGACCCTGACAGGGCGCTTTGCGACGGGCCCAATTCATTAAAAATAGATTCACTTAAGGGATTGCTTCTTCAGCTTAAAGCTATAAGAGAGGCATTAGCCGTTCAAGGGTTTAGTGGTTCAGGGTTCACGGTTCAAGGTTAAAAGCCGACTAACCCTGAACCTAACAACCTGAGTAGTTACGAAATATGAAGAGATCAAGCCAACCAACCGTGAACCGTGAACCGTGAACTGTGAACCGTCACTTTTTTATTGGAAATATTATTTATGAGCTGTACGGATTCGGAGATAGAAAATAAACTGAAAAAGATCAAACTTCTGTTGCTTGATGTTGACGGTGTGCTCACTGATGGAAGTATAATTTACAATAACAACTCTGAAGAAACAAAAGTCTTTAATGTCAAGGATGGTCTTGGTATAAGGCTTTTAATGGAAGCGGGTATTAATGTCGGCATAGTAACCGGCAGGAGTTCAAAAGCTCTTTATCACCGTTGTAAAAACCTTGGTATTACAATGTTGTTTGATGGGGTCAGAGATAAGGCTTCTGTGCTGGATGTTATTTCCGGACAAACAGGTGTTTCTCCTGAACAAATAGCATTTATCGGTGATGATTTGCCCGATCTGCCGCTTATGAGAATTGTTGAACTTTCTATAGCGGTAGCTGATTCTCACGAGGCGGTTTTGGAAAAAGCATGCATGGTAACTTCTGCAAATGGCGGAGCTGGAGCTGTCAGAGAAGTCTGCGAAGCAATTCTTAAAACTCAAGGACTTTGGGATAAAATTCCATTAGTAGCTGAATGGCTGATGTGAAAAACCAGAATCCCAGAAAATTGAAGTTCTTTTTAATTTCAATTATTATTATTTCATTAGGTATTATAATTGCGGTTTTTTTAGTGTATCGCAGCATGTTAGATGAAACTGCCGGGCTTAAATCCGCAATACAGAGCGCGGCAAAGATGTCATTAGGCAAGGTTCATCAAACTGCAACGCGTGATGGAGTAATTGAATGGAGTCTGGATGCAAGCTCAGTTAGGTTACTTGATGAAAAAAAGCAGTTGATACTAGATGATCTTTCTGTAGTTTTTTATATGAAAGACGGGAAAGAAGCTTACCTTACAGCGGAAAAGGGGTTTTTACATACAGATTCAAATGACATTGAAGTTTTCGGCAATGTTGTGGTAAAAAATGATAATTATGTGCTTAAGACCGAAAAATTAAATTACGAGCATACCAGTCGTATACTTTTTTCACATGTTTTTGTGGAAATAAGCAGTGATTCGGAAAAATTAACGGCAGATACGATTTTTTTTGATTTAAATACAAAAAAAACCATGCTTGAGGGAAATGTAAAGGGGATTTTCAGTGAAAACATTAACTTATAACAGCTTTGCTGTCCGAAGTTTGTTTGTTCTGACTGCGACACTTGTAATTATAGCTGGTTTTATGGTAAGGTTCATTTTTGCTGAAGGAGAAGATTTAAAAGAAAATAAAAAGGTTTATATTACAGCAGACAAGCTGATAGCAGAGAGCGATGCAAAATACGCTGAATTTATTGGCAACGTCAGAGCTGTTCAGGAGGATACGGTTATTACCGCGGACAGTCTTAAGATTTTTTATAAAAAAGTTGAAGATAACAATAAAAACTTGACTTCGGATGAAGGGTCAATAGAAAAAATTGTTTCCAGCGGCAATGTAATAATAAATTTTGATGACAAAGTTGCCGTTGCAGAACATGCAGTATATACAAGTGAAACATGTGTTCTCGTCTTAACCGGTCCGAATTCAAAGGTCACAAGCGGAACTAATTTTGTTTCCGGTGAGAAAATAACTTTTTACAGAACTGAAGACCGTATGACTGTTGAAAGCGGTATTGAAAAGCGTGTTGAGGCTGTTTTTTATTCCAAAGAAAAGGGAATGAAATAAGTAACGGTTGACGGTTCACGGTTTACAGTTCACGGTTGACAAAGACAAAAAGTAGAAGAGAATTAAAATCAATATCTAAAATGCTTTAGTTGTTGCATAGTACATTGAAAAAACTATGAACCGTAAACCGTCAACTGTAAACGGCTATTAATATGTCAGTTTTGTCTTTAAAAAATCTGGTCAAAACATATAATGGAAAAAGAGTTGTAAATTCAGTTAGCCTCAGCGTAGAAAGCGGTGGAGTTGTCGGTCTTCTCGGTCCAAATGGTGCGGGGAAAACAACCACTTTCTATATGACTATCGGTATGATAAAGTCTGACAAAGGCCAGGTTTTTCTTGACGATGAGGATATTACAGATTGTCCAATGTATTTGAGGGCGCGTAAAGGCGTGGGTTATTTACCTCAGGAAGCTTCGATATTCAGAAAGCTTACAACAAAACAGAATATCATGGCTATTCTTGAAATTCTTCCTATCTCAAAATCGGAGCGGGAGGAACGTGCAAACATGCTTCTGAAGGAGTTGGGCATAAAAAATCTTGCAGACCAAAAGGCCGGTGTCCTTTCAGGAGGGGAGAGGCGGCGATTGGAAATTTCGCGGGCACTCGCAACGAATCCTTCATTTATGCTTCTTGATGAACCTTTTGCGGGTATTGATCCTTTGGCGGTAATTGATATTAAAAATATTATAAAACACCTTAAAAATCGTGGTATTGGAATACTTATTTCAGATCATAATGTAAGGGAAACGCTTGAAGTATGTAACAAAGCGTATATATTAAGCGATGGAAAGGTAGTTGAGGCCGGATCACCGGAAAAAATAGCGACAAGCGAAACTGCCCGCCGCATATATCTTGGAGACGAATTTAGGTTATAAAATGGCACTTGAATTACGACAACAGCTAAAATTAACACAGCAACTGATAATGACTCCGCAGCTCCAGTTGTCAATTAAGCTTTTGCAGCTTTCCAGGCTGGAGCTTGTGGAAGCAATTCGTCAGGAACTCGAGGAAAATCCCGCACTGGAGGAGGTGCAGGATTTTGCCGTTGAGGAATCGCCGGCAGAACAATCCGAGGCTGCACCTGATGATACGCCTGCAATAAAAGAAGTCAAAATAGAAGAAAAAATTAACGAAGCTATTGACTGGGACAATTATATTGATGAATACAATTCGACCGGAAAAGTTTTTGAGACCGAGAAAAAAAATGCACTAAATTTCGAGTCATTTGTAGCCCGTAAAGAATCTTTGAATGACCATCTTCTCTGGCAACTGCTTATGACCTTTCCAACGGAGGAGGAAGAAAAGATTGGAAGCCTGATAATAGGAAACCTTAACAATGATGGTTATCTTGACATTCCTGTTGAAGAGCTTATCAACACGAGCGGTTCTTCATCTGATAAAGTTAATCAGATTTTATCGCTAATAAAGACATTTGATCCAACAGGTGTCGGCTCAAGTGATCTGAAAGAATGTCTGCTGATGCAGGCAAAGCATTTTAAACTGAATAATACCATAGTTGCGGATATTATAAAGAACCATATCAATCATCTTGAAAACAAGAATTACAAAGCCATTGCCAGTGCCTTAAAAATTAATATTCAGGAAGTTATTTTGGCCGTAAATATTATAAAAGAACTTGAGCCGAAGCCGGGACGGACTTTCAGCGTTGAAGAACCTCAATATATTAACCCCGATATTTTTGTTTATAAATTTGAAGATGGTTTTTTGATATTACTGAACGACGATGGCGTCCCAAGACTTCATGTAAATTCATTTTATAAACAGTTCGCAGGTCGTGGCGGAAAGCTTCCCGATAAAGCAAAAGTATACCTTCGAGAGAAGATACGTTCGGCATCCTGGTTGATAAAGAGTATTTATCAACGCCAGAAGACCATCTATAGAGTAATGGAAAGCATATTGAAGTTTCAGCGGGAATTTTTTGAAAAAGGGATAGCGTACTTAAAGCCTATGGTGTTAAGAGATGTTGCAGAGGACATAGATATGCATGAATCGACAGTCAGCAGAGTTACAACAAATAAGTATGCCTATACCCCGCAGGGTCTTTTTGAATTGAAATATTTTTTTAATAGTTCTATTAATCGCATCAATGGCGATTCAATAGCTTCCGCCAGCGTCCAGGAAAAAATTAGACAGATTATTTTAAACGAGGATGCAAGCAAGCCGCATAGTGATGATAAAATTGCACAACTTTTAAAAGAATCAAACATAAATATTGCGAGGAGAACAGTAACTAAGTATCGGGAAATGATGAAGCTTTTGTCATCCAGCAAACGCAAACAATTTTAACATAAGGACTCGGTAAAAAATAACTTGGCATTTTTGCATCCCAACTTCACCATATCTTTAATTGATCTTCAATCGCACCTGATCTTAGTAAAATTGGCCTCGAAATAGCTCGCTATTCCTGCGGTTTTGCTCAATCAGATCAATTAAATCTACGGCAAATTTGGGCGCAAATTCTACCAGCTTATTTTTACCGAGCCCTAAATTAAGCGATTTTTGACTTGATCGGCACTGATCTCTTCCCCAAAAATTGCTCAACTTAGGTTTAGGGAGGTTTTTTAGCATGCAAACATCTGTAACTTTTAAAAATCTTGATTCTTCTGAAAATTTAAAAACATATGTTCAAGACAAGCTTAATCGCTTTGATAAATTTCTTTATAATCCAGCAGAAGCTAATGTTGTTCTTTCGGTTGAAAAGTTTCGCCATATAGCTGAAATTAATATTATTGGTGACAGGCTTAATATAAACGGTAAAGAAGAAACGGTTGATATGTATTCAGCCATTGATATTGTTTTAGACAAGCTTGAGAAACAGATTAAGAAAAGCAAGCAGAAAAACAGAGAACGAAGAAGTGGAACGAAAGCCAGGGAAAAAGGCATTATTGCTGAAGATACCGCCCATATGGATTTTGAAACCACAAGAGAAATAAAGGTCAAGAACATCGAATATAAACCAATGGATGTTGAAGAAGCGGTTATGCAAATGGATCTTTTGAAGGGTAATTTTCTTGTGTTCACAAATGCAAGGACAGAAAAAGTTAATGTCTTATATCAACGCAGGGACGGCCACTACGGTTTAATAGAGCCTACTAGCTAACCAGTATTTTCACAAGCCGATTTTACCGCATCCGCTGCGTTGCAGGCCATTCGCAGTGAAGTACCACAGCTTCATGGCCTGCGCCTTGCGCATGCAGCAAACTCAGCTTGTGAAAATACGGGTTAAAAGAGCATATGAAAGAATATAAATTTGTAACACTTTAGCGCTTTGAAATATATCCGCTTCAGGTATAATACATTCAAACCATGAATAACTCACGCATAAGATATCATAAAGAAAGAATCGGCCATAACTATAAAGAAATTGTGTAATTGAGCAAACAGCCATGCAGAAAATGGCATTTTATACCGGATTCTTTCTTAACGATATCTAATACGCTCAAACAGTTTCCTGCTTTGAATGTATCACACCTGAAGCTCACGCATATCTGGTTTGTTTCATAAAGCTAAAGTGTTACATAAATTTCAATAGTTACGATTTTCTGTGTTGGCGTAGATTGGTGTGATGTAGGTGTATATGATATGAAAATTCTTGATGTTTTGCCTAAAGAAGCAATTCTTTCCGACTTGAAATCACTTGACAAAAAAGGAGTTATTGAAGAGCTGGTAATTCCTGTTGCCGGTATTGCAGGTGTTAACAAGGAGGAAATTGTTCGGGTTCTTATGGAGAGGGAAAGACTCGGCAGCACCGGCATAGGTGAAGGTATTGGAATCCCTCATGGTAAAATGAAAGATCTTAAATCACTGGTTGTCAGTTTTGGCTTAAGCCGTCAAGGAGTTGATTTCGAGTCTATAGATGGACGACCTGCTCACATCTTTTTTCTTCTTGTAACGCCTGAGAATTCTACTGGTCTTCATTTGAAGCTGCTTGCCCGAATTTCCAGAATTTTAAAAAATGATTCATTTAAGGAGAGGCTGTTAAGTGCCGTTGACAGCGATGAAATCTTTTCCATCATCAAAAATGAGGACGATGAATTTTAACCAAATTGAAAAACTTAAAACTAATTATTATTACAGGGCTTTCAGGTTCCGGTAAGAGTACTGCAATTGCAGCATTTGAGGATGCGGATTTTTATTGTGTAGATAACATGCCGGTTGATCTTCTCCCCAAGTTTCTGGAACTGCCTATGGAAAATGCCCCTGAAATTGCAGGGCTTGCCTTTGTAATGGATCTGCGCGAGAAAGGATTGCTTTCCAAATATTCATCTGTTCTCGAATCCATCAGGCAAAAAGGATACAATTCTGAAATACTCTTTCTTGAGGCAGATGAAAAAATATTATTACAGCGTTACAGTCAAACAAGGAGACAGCATCCTCTATCGCAGAGCAAAAGCCTTCTCAATGGGATAAGAGCTGAGAAGGAGCAATTGAAAGACCTTAGAGAAAAAGCCGGCAGAATTATCGATACTTCCCACTGTAACGTTCACGAGCTGAAGTCCATTGTCTTCAATATTGCGCAGAAAAGCAGGAAACTGGTACCAATGAGGATAAATATCCAGTCCTTTGGTTTTAAATATGGCACTCCTCATGGCGCTGACCTTGTTATAGATGTTCGTTTTCTTGCAAATCCATATTTTGTGCCTGAACTGAAAGACTTGGATGGTGAAGCTGAAGAGGTCAAAAATTTTGTTTTGAATAATGAAGAAACCCCTATATTTCTTGAGAAGTATCTTGATTTACTTGATTATTTAATACCTTTATATGAAAAAGAAGGAAAGGCCTATTTAAAGATTGCAGTTGGTTGCACAGGTGGTCGGCATCGCTCCGTTTCTATTGCACAGACCATATATGAACATATTGATAAACAAGGTAAACAGGTTGGGATTACACACAAAGATATAAGATTGTAACATTCCCACTCGACCAAAACCTGAGAAGGAGTTTTATGATAGGTATAGTTATAACTACACACTGTGATCTTGGAGATGCATTAATAGATGCGGCAGAATTTATTTTTGGAAAAAGGCCTGAGGCCATGGTATCGGTTTCAATAGATCTGAACGAAAACGCTGAAATTCTCCGTAAAAAAATTGCCGAAGGAATAAAAAAAGTCGATCAGAAAAAAGGCGTATTAATTCTTACAGACATGTTTGGAGGAACTCCTTCTAATTTAAGCTATTCATTTCTTGAAGAAGGACATGTGGAAGTATTATCAGGGGTAAACCTCCCGATTTTGATAAGAGCGGCCAATATTCGAGATGATGAAGACCTGAGCAGTCTTGTGGTAAACCTGGAGGCTTTTGGCAAAAAGAGTATATCTCTGGCAAGTGGAATTTTAAAAGGAAACAAGCGAAGATAAATTTTAAACAAGAATAAGGGATATTATGAGCATTAAATTAGGAATAAACGGTTTTGGAAGGATTGGGAGACTGATATTCAGGGCTGCAATGAATCATCCTGACGTTGAAGTTGTGGCTGTTAATGACCTCACTGATTCAGCCACAATGGCTCATCTTTTATGTTATGACTCAGTTCATGGAAATCTTGGTAAAGAAGTTAAAGCAAAAGAAGATTCAATTGAGGTTGACGGCAGGCCGGTTGCTTTTACGTCAATCAGGGATCCTGAGCAACTGAGATGGAAAGAGCTTGATGTTGATATTGTTGCAGAATGTACCGGCCTGTTCAGAGATCACGAAAATGCTTCAAAGCATCTTGCTGCAGGGGCACGAAAGGTTATAATATCCGCTCCTGCCAAAGAACCTGATATTACAATTGTAATGGGTGTAAACTCAAACCAGTATGACCCCAGGCAACATCATATAATATCAAATGCATCATGTACCACAAATTGTCTTGCGCCGGTTGCCAAGGTGCTTCTTGAGAATTTTGGCATAAAATGCGGGCTAATGACTACCATACATGCTTATACAGGTGATCAGCGCCTTATCGATTTTCCGCATAAGGACCTTCGAAGGGCCAGGTCTGCAGCTCTTTCCATGATTCCAACGACAACCGGTGCTGCAAAAGCAGTATCTCTTGTACTGCCGGAACTGGAAGGCAAGTTAAACGGGCTCGCTATTCGAGTTCCTACACCGAATGTTTCTATTGTTGATTTTGTGGCGACCGTTGAAAAATCAGGAGTTACAGTTCCCGATGTAAACCAGGCCCTCAAAAGCGCTTCGGAAGGAGTTCTTTCAGGCATACTTGGATATTGCGATATTCCGCTTGTATCTTCTGATTTCAACGGATCGACGTTGTCTTCCATTGTTGATTCTGAAACAACTCAGGTAGTAGATGACATGGTTAAAGTACTCTCATGGTATGACAATGAAACGGGATACTCAAACAGGATGGTGGATCTGGCAGCTATGATTGGATCGCAGCTTTAATTATGACGGCTTCGTAAAAAGTCCATTTTCTGCGTTGCGCTGTATCCTTCGTCATTGCGACGTAGCTACAAGTACGTCTCTCTGCTCAGGATTTGCGTGCCTTGAAACTGAAGCTTTTTACTTTGCCGCCCAAATTTTGAAATAGCCTCATAGGGGGGTGAAATAGATGGAAAATCGCAGACCTTTTATTGCCGGAAACTGGAAGATGTTTAAAACAATTTCCGAAGCTGTTGAGACATCAGAACAGCTTGTAAAACTTTTATCTGGAACTAGTGGGAAAGATGTTATGATTGCACCTCCGTTTACAGCGCTTTCCTCTGTATCAGATATTATCAGGGAGAGCTGTATTTCGCTTGGGGCACAGAATCTTTTCTGGGAAAAAGAGGGTGCCTATACAGGAGAAATATCACCTGCCATGCTTGTATCAGCAGGATGTAAATATGTAATCATAGGTCATTCAGAACGGCGGCAGTATTTTGGCGAGACCGACGATACTGTCAATAAAAAAGTCAGGGCTGCATTAGGATTTGGATTAATACCAATTCTATGTGTTGGAGAATCTGAAAAAGAACGGGAATCAGGTTATACATTTTCTGTACTTGACAAACAGTTAAAAAAGGGGTTAAAAAGTTTTCTGCTGGATGATCTAAGGACAATAGTCATAGCATATGAACCTGTATGGGCAATAGGAACAGGCAAAACAGCAACCAAGGAACAGGCCCAGGAGGTTCATTTATTTTTGCGTTCTTTAATTGAAAAAGAATTTGGAGACAGGCTTTCCAGTTCCATCAGAATACTGTATGGAGGCAGTGTAAAGCCAGGCAATATTTCAGAACTTATGGCCATGCCTGATATTGATGGAGCACTCGTCGGAGGGGCAAGCCTGAATCCTGACACTCTCAGCAAGATTGTCAATTACAATATATAAACATTGAAACGGTAATATGTCACTAATATTAATAATAATACATGTCATAGTCTGTATAGCTTTAATTATGATCGTTTTGTTGCAGACAGGAAAAGGGGCTGATATGGGGGCTGCTTTTGGAGGCGGTTCCGGTCAGACTCTTTTTGGAAGCACAGGTGCGTCAACTTTTTTAACCAAAGCGACAACAGCGGCAGCTATCATATTTATGCTAACATCTTTGGGGCTTGCATACATGTCCGGTAATAAAACCGGAGATTCTATTATGATTGACACAAAAACCCCAATAGAGCAGCATGCCGAGCCTGAAAAAAGCTTGCCGGCGCAGGAACCAGTGCAGAAAGAAGAAGCAACAAAAACAGCACCGGCTTCAGAGCCGGAGACCTCCAGGCCTGACTCACCAGTTCAGGCAGAGAAAAGTTCTCAGCGCTGATAATTACAATATGCCGAAGTGGTGGAACATGGTAGACACGCTATCTTGAGGGGGTAGTGGGGAGACCCGTGCCGGTTCAAGTCCGGCCTTCGGCACCAGCTATAAATTATTAGAAGTTATTTTTGTAAATAGCCTTCCGGCCTTGCAAATGGCCATGCAAGGCTATTTTAGTTTTGTAACGTATCTTTTTTGCCTTTCGGTTATGCGACGGCTAATGTCGTGTCATGTGTGAAATATCGTATCAGGCACTCGTCATTCCCACGGTGGGAATCCATTAGGAACGTGGCCGAAATAACTTCCCCAACTATGCATCACAGCTTCAGGCCGCCTTTGCCCGATCTCAAATCACAAAAATATTGAAATAGCTCGCTATTCCATCAACTTTTGTGATCTGAGATCGAACAAATTCGACCCAAATCTGTGCGCCTACTTGGGGAAGTTATTTCGGCCATGTTCCTTATTTCCGGCTGCTTCGGTGCTTCAGGATTCCAGCTTCCGAGGGAATGACGGTCATCTTAGCGAGCCATATATAGACGACAGGACGCTATACGTTCCCCTTTTGCCTTATTTTTTACCCCAGTCTTTAAGTTCTGCTCCTTGATACTCCTCCTGTTGGATGGTGACGTCCATGTTGATCACAAGCCCTGAATGCTTCTTGACTTCGCTGTCTTCCCTCAACTTTAAGTGGCGTTCCCGAGCCGCCTGTACATCCTCCAATGCCTTTTTCAAGGCCAGTCCAATGGCATTGCTTTTATCTATCTGTCCGGGTTTAAATTCAGGTCGAATACCATCCTCGGCGATGTCTTCAGCAAAGTGCGCAAGCTGTTTCATCTTTTCCATGGCCTGGTCCATGATTTTCCAGCCCATGTTTTCATCTTGTTGGAAAACCCAGGAAGTGCGGAGATGTTGCAGCATCTCCGTATATTTACATGTAACCTCTGCCTGCAGCTTATCTAATAATTCCTTAGGTAATTCACTTTCTTCTCCAGGAAGACCTGCCGCTTCTTCCGGTCTTAACTTATCGAGTTTTCGTTGAAACTTTCTGGCATGGATGGCAGATTCCCAGGCCTCTCTCTGGAGGACACGCCTGATGTGAAGATCATCAATTTTATTCACTTCTTCGTTGTAATGAGGTATAAGTTTCTCCTCGTATTCGATGTAGGATCTGAGCATAGTGGCCCGGCTGGTCGGATCATAGGGGTATGGAGCAGGTGTAAAGTTGGGCTCACCTCCCAGTTTGCCTATGATCATCCCCAGCCAGTGCATATGCCACATCTCCTCCCTGGTGATGGAAAGGAGGCTCGCACCCAGAGGCGTATCTTCACCTTCCATGTAACCATGAACGAGATAGCGTATGATGGCTGCATGCTCATCGGCGATATCTCTGTTTAACATGTCAATCAATGCTTGCTTCTCCAATGGAAACCTCCTTGCGGTGATTTGATAATGATCATTTTGCGGTTCCGTTTGTTTGTGCAATGGCAATTATACTTTCCACAGCCCATGCAGATTGCAATACTCACGGGCTGTCACATTTTCTGCCTCAATATTAAATGTTGCTTCCGGTGAATCTCCAGGTTCTAAAAACTGACGGTAAGCTTTTCCATCAGCGATGATTTCGATCCATTCGATATAATGTTTTTCCTCCATTGGGTGTGCAACGCTCCCCACCTTCACCCTGGCGCCGCCTGCTGTCTTTTCCACCACGGGCACATGCTTCTCCTTAGCAGCATCCACAGTGTTCTCCTCACGGAGTACCATGGGCTGTCCACAGCACACAAGCTTTCCATCCCCTTCGTGGAGGACTTCTACGATGTTACCGCAGACTTCACACTTGTAAATCTGGAGTTTCCCGGTCATGGTTCTTTCCTCCTTTGTCATTTTATCAAGAGATCTTTTCAGGTTTCCATACCTTCCATACCTTGCCCGCCAGATCCGGCCCAGGTTTAAGGGTCGGCTTTCCTGGCTGCCATCCAGATGGCATAACTTCTCCTGTTTCACGAACATGCTGATACGCCTGAACCTGACGTATTAGTTCCGCAACATTTCTGCCCACCGGAGGAGTTAGAACCTCCATGGCCAGGATATTCCCATCGGGATCAATAATGAAACGCCCTCTAATATTTACTCCTGCATCCTCGTCATAAACTCCGTAGAGTTTTCCCACCTTGCCCCCAGCGTCGGAAAGCATCGGGTAGGGAACACCACCCTCTATCATTTTGGATAACTCCTCTTCCTGCCAGATTTTATGAGTGAAAACACTGTCCACGCTCATTGAGAAGACTTCAATTCCTAATTTTTTGAGTTCTTCATAATTGGCGGCAACTGCCGTCAACTCTGTCGGTCAAACAAAGGTAAAATCCCCGGGGTAGAAACAGAGCAATACCCATTTACCCAAATAATCGGAAAGTTTGATCTGTTTCATTTTTCCATCGTGAAACGCTGGAGCTTGGAAATCCGGCGCCTTTTTTCCCACTTGTACGCTCATTTTTATTGCCTCCTTTTCTATTTTTTGCTCGTCTTCATCTGAAGAAGTTTCCACAGTGCCCCCAATGGGTCTTGCGCATCCCACTTCTATCATTTCACCCATAATGTTGCCCTCCTTTATTGCTGGATATTAGCCTTACATCTCAAACCTCCGGCCAGCTTCTTTATTTCATCCAGATCTTTGGTCATGGGCGCCCAACCATACCAGTAGGAATAATCGGGATTGGCATGAAAAACCCCTTGATATGTTCTCATTCTGTGTTTCATGTACATCTTGAATAGTACCTGTTCGATGTAGGAACCCCCGGTTTGATAAAAATGTAAAAAGTCGGGATAGGAGTAAGTGTAATGTGCCGGTTTCTTCAAAATGCCGTCTTTATACAGATCAGCTACAATGTTTATGGCTTTTGCCATTAATCGATCCGCTTTTTTGATCATCTGATCGCCTTTTTCAAGCTCTCCCCCGGCATATTTTTCAGAATGGCATTTTTTGCAGGTCTTTATCATTTTTTTTCGTTCGGCCTGCCATTCCTCTTCGGTCAGTCGTGCCAGATCAGCAGCTTTAACGACATCCAGCCGTGCAGTAGGTTTTCCCACCGGATCTAATACCCCAAGCGCTTTAAGAATTGTGGTCTGGTCTTTTGCCCATTGTTTATCATTTGGCAGGGGAAGTCTTACCCCCAAAAATCCCCAGGCTACTTTGTTGGTATGGGTTCCGTCAGGTAAATGACAGGACTGGCAGGTAGGAGCGGCCGCGTCTTCGGGTAGTTTTCCCATCTCCGTTAGCTGGTATCTAACTCCGTGTTTGGAGCTTTCATACATCTCCCACTGAGGATGGTCGAATCCCATATGGCATGTCCGGCATGCTTTGGGATCCTGCGCCTCTTTTTTAGAGAATGTATGCCGTGTATGACATTCATCGCAGGAATTTGTCCGGTAGGTATAACCTTTGTCTCGCAATTCCTTTTTTTGGGCTTCTGACTTTACGCCCATATTATGGCATCCGCCGCACCCTTTCCCGCCTTCCATCAGTTCATCAGGCTCCATGTGTGTAATCGGCAGGGCATTTAAAGAAGTCCAGCCCAAATTGTGTTTTCCTTTAGTGAATTGATTAAACTGTTCCTCATGACACTCGGCACAGGTGTTCTCGTCAGGCATCCTGGCCAAGTGGGATGTTTTTCTACTCTTGTGCTCGGCTCCATGACAGATATTACAGGCAACGTCGTTATCACTATGTTTACTGCTTTGCCAATCCTTAACCAACAGCGGTGTTACTGCCTTGTGGCACCCAATACAGACTTTTCCCTCTTCTGCTGAAGCAATGCCTGCCATAAATAGCAGCGTTATCAGGGAAGCGAAAAAAAAGACAAAGAATTTCTTCATACATAACCTCCTTTTTTGTTAATCCATCATTTCAAAATTATCATTAGGACCTTATCCCTTTTTTTTCAAACACTTCGAGCAGGTGCCAATGATATACGGCCTCAGTTCCTCAATTTTTATTATTGTTTCAGGATTTATCCATTTGTTGGGAAAAATTATTGATCACTAAAAAAGGAACCAAATCTCTATCTAATAGACTGGTCGGAAATCAGCTCAACATTCCATATTGCTACCAGGTAGTAAAAAAGTCCGGTGTGGACCGGCTTATAAACGGAATTCGTATTGTTTCTGCGGACAGGTTCCTGTGTGGGCTAATATAGCCTGGTAAACATATTCTTTCAATCCCCCTGCATATGATATGATGCAAAACACCATGTGCATCTATTCTGGCTTGGTGTGGCATGTTTTCATTACCACAAACTAATGAAAAAAGAAACGCCTAAATTCAACCCCGTCCCACTGGGTTCATGGGCGTCCCACTGGGTTCACACAGGATAAAAAATTGGCAGGAGGTTCATTCATGCAGACAAAGACAATACATGAAGAAACAATTTTAAAAGAGGTACAAGGCATGTCTCAACCTGTTCAGGAGAAATTGGCTAAAGTTGTACGTTTTTTTAAACAGGAAATTATCGCACCTGGTCTGGATGAAAGACGCGCAACTGATGAGTTTCTATCTGTATGTGGAACATGGGAGGATGACAGAACCATTGAAGAGCAGATAAAAGATATCTATTCGAGCAGAAAATCTACCACAAGAACGGAGGATATGTTTTGAAATCCAAAAGCAAAATCATTGAAGATTTGGATATTTTGATTGCTTCTATTGCGATTGCTGACAACTGTATTCTGGTAACAAATAACACAGATCATTTTGAGCGAGTGGGTGGGTTGCAGATAGAAAACTGGCTGGAAAATAAATAGGAAGGCCGAGCAGTTCAATACTCTTCTCGCAGAGCCCGCAGGAACAGTCCGAATTCAGATTCTAAGCGGGTGAAAAAAAGCAGACGGAACAACTGGCAGAAAAACGGGGTATCAGCAACATTTCGATATTTTGGTTTACTCTATTTTTCTTAGTATAAATAATCAGATAGCGTACATCAACAGGATATGAAACGCATATTTTCATAACGTCCCACTGGACTCACTGCGTCAGGCGAAATAATTTCAAACACCCACAAAACAGCCACACGGGTTGACAAATTAAAAATTACACGCATTTTAGTTCATATTTTTATAATATCTGAAAACAGACTTTTGACTGGAGGAAATATGAGTAATCAAGCAAAAACCCACGAATTTAAATCGGAAGTTAAGCAGCTTTTGAAGCTGATCATCAACTCTCTATATTCAAACAAGGAGATATTTCTTCGCGAACTGATATCCAACGCGTCGGATGCCATCGACAAACTGCGATTTGAGGCCCAAACAAACCCCGATATTCTGGGTAACGACACGGAATTTAAGATTAAGCTCATCCCGGACGGAATCAAACAGACATTTGAAATTTCGGACAATGGCATCGGAATGACCTATGACGAGGTCATGGAAAACATCGGGACCATTGCTCAGAGCGGAACGGCTGCTTTCATGGCGGCCATGGAGCAGACCAATGGCGACACCCTTACCCCTGAACTGATCGGCCAGTTCGGTGTTGGATTCTACAGCGCCTTTATCGTAGCGGACAAGATCACCCTCCTGACCAGAGCGGCAGGATCGGAAAAGGGGGTTCGCTGGGAATCCCATGGAGACGGGACCTATACCATCGAAGAAGCGGAAAAGGAAAGCCGGGGAACTTCAATAACCCTTGAACTAAAGAAAAAAGAAGACGGGGAGCAGGATTTTACGGATGAATGGGTCATCAGACACATTGTCAAGCAGCATTCCGACTTTGTCAGCTACCCGGTGGTGATGGATGTGGAAAAAGAAGAACCCATCCCGGAACCCGAGCAACTCAAGGACAAGGACGGCAAGCCCCTCGGAAAGACCACCCACAAGGTTGTAAAGGAAGAAACCTTAAACACCATGAAGGCGATATGGGCCAAGGCTAAAGAGGAGGTCGACGACAAGGAACATGAAGAGTTTTACATGCATATTAGCCATGACTGGAATCCGCCCCTAGCACGGCTGCACAGCAAATTCGAAGGAACCACCGAATACACCGCCCTTCTGTACATTCCTTCCAAAGCGCCCCTTGACCTGTTTAACCCTGATGCAAAACATGGTATCCATCTTTACTGCAAACGGGTTTTTATCATGGACGACTGTGCGGATCTGATGCCGGAATACCTCCGATTTGTAAAAGGGGTTGTAGATGCATCGGACCTCAGCCTGAATATCAGTCGTGAGATTCTCCAGCAAAACGCCTTGGTGAAAAATATCCGCCAGAATCTTGTCAAAAAGATTTTTGAACTGCTGAAAGGGCTGGAAGACAAAGAATACGAAAAATTTTACGAGGAGTTTGGGGCTGTTCTCAAAGTCGGTATTCATTCCGACTTTGAAAACAAGAACAAAATCGCCGAATTGGCGCGATTTAAGACAAGCAAATCAGACGGCAAGTGGGTTTCACTCAAGGCGTATGTGGACAACATGCAGCTCAATCAGAAGGAAATCTACTACATCACCGGCGATAACATGACCGCCCTTTTGAACAGCCCCCTTCTGGAGCAGCTCAAGGCAAAGGATTATGAGGTCCTGCTCATGTCCGACCCGGTGGATGAATGGGTGGTTCAATCTCTCACCGAATACGACGGCAAATCGTTGAAAAGCGCTGAAAAGGGCGACCTTGCGTTAGACAAGGTCGACGATGAGAAAAAGGATAAATATGATGGTCTTTTCAAGCAACTCCGTCTGCTTCTGGAAGAAAACATAAAAGAAGTAAAACCGTCCACCCGCCTCACCGATTCGGTGGCCTGTCTTTCCGAGGACAGCTCCGACATGAGCGCCTACATGGAAAAAATTCTCAAGGCCTCGGGTCAAAAAACACCCGACACAAAAAGGATCCTTGAACTGAACATGGACCATCCGGTTGTCGATAAGATCAATTCGATCTTTGAAAAGGATGCTGCCGCGCCGGTTCTCAAAGATTACGCCCACCTTCTGTTTGACCTTGCCACCATCAGCGAGGGTGGCAAAATAGATGACCCTGCTGGTTTCACCCGACGGGTGGGTGAGCTGATGTCCGACGCTTTAAAATCGTGAACGTTTGAAGAACCCTGTGGCAAGCAGCGGGGAATGCGTTTGCTATTGCGGTTCAAAGGTTGCGAAGCAAAAAGCCCTGTTTCTTCTTTTTAATGAAGAAATGGGGCCTTGTTTTTTTGAAATGCAATGACGGGTCAGGTCTTGGACAGGTAGGGGGACAATGTCATTCGGAGTTTTTTTTAAATATTTTTTACGAAGCCTAACTATTTAATTTTACAGTCTTAAAAAAAGTTATATTATCTGTTGACATTTTTGATTGTCCGTATTATTCTATAATGAAAAATGTTTTTTCAACCTTTTTATTAGAATTGTTAATAGGACTACGTATGAGGCTTGGCAACAGAAATTTTTTAGAACATGAAATCCAACTCATACAAGAAATGACTACTACATATAAAGGACTATCTCGCAAGGAGTTGGCTTATACGATTTGTGAAAGCCTCAACTGGAAAAATGAAGCCGGAAACCTTAAAGTTGACTCTTGTCTTGTCCTTTTAAAAAAACTGCAAACTGCTGAAAAAATTAATTT
>Ga0255424_1057_pt1 | contig 26913 bp, 25 predicted proteins | sample ANMaggSeSYBR02F3_FD_182670 | JGI IMG/M metagenome (GOLD analysis project Ga0255424, IMG submission 182670) | Sediment cell enrichment communities from methane seep in Santa Monica Basin, California, United Staets - ANME aggregate JGI... | ecosystem: Environmental > Aquatic > Marine > Cold seeps >... | reverse complement strand
ACCGGTAATAATGTAGTAAAAAAATTCGATACAACTATTTCAGGTATTAAAGAAATAAAAAAGGGGACGTATCTGTATAAAAAAGGATGTTACGAGCGATCACTGGAACACTTCTTAAAAGCACATGAGCTGTTTGTCTTTTCCGACGATTTAAGTGGTGTTGCCATGAGTATGAACAACATAGGCAATGTTTACAGAACAACTGGCCGCATTTTTTCCGCCACACAATTTTTTGATGAATCCTGTCGTATATTTTTATATATTAACGACATTGAAGGTGCTGTTCAGTCTCTTTCAAACAAAACTGCCGCATTAATAGAAGGCGGCAGGCTTGAAGAAGCATCTAATGCTTTAAGCCTCGCAGAAAACCTGGCGAAAAATAACAAAAAGCTTTCTGTAACATTGCTTAAAAACAGGGGGATTCTGCTTGTCAGAGAGGAAAAATTCAAAAGCGCTGAAGATATATTAAAAAAAGCTCTTAATAAGGTTGAACCTGTAAACTTTTCAGAAATCGCGGCAATTAACTTTGCCTTAGGCAAACTTATGTTTGAAACAAAGCGCTCTGAAAATGCTGTTGAATATTTTAAAAAAGCTCTATCTGCCGATAAATCTTCAGGATTTATCAAAGGAATTGCAGATGATCTGGCTGCAATTGGGACAGTTTATTACAATCAGGATAAATACGAACCCGCAGTAAACTTTTTTAACCGAAGTATTAAGATTTATGCACTTATTGGAAACGAGGGTAAAGTGCATGAGATAATGGAGCTTCTGAATAAGTCTTCAGAAAAGGCAAAAATTAATATAATCGTAACAAAAAAATTCGTTAAAAGATGGCTGGAAGGCAAGTCACTTAAAGGTTTCTGTGACTAAAAGCCTTAGATTTTTGATATGAAAAAACCCAAGTTTCGCATATTGTTGTGCCAGGTTTGGGCTTAAAAAATGATATCACCGAAAACTATAGCGACAATTCTGTAAAATTAGCTGCACATGGGATGATGTTTGTGGCTTAGATTTAACAGGGCAGGCAAGATTAAACATTTTTCAATGGTTTTATTTTAAAATTACGGTGAACGGTTCTGAATTATCTTTTTATAGAAACATTTTGTATAGGTTCGCATTCACTTTTTGTAAACGGACTATCTGCACATTCCTCGCATAATATTGATATTATAACCATGCCTGGCGAAAACTGGCGCTGGCGTATGCTTGGCGCTGCGCTTCATCTTGTAGATAACATCCCGCGGCTTGAAAAATATGATGGTATTATTGTGACCGATCTTTTCAACCTGGCTGATTTTAAGGCGCTTGTTGGTTCACGGTGCCCGCCTGTTCTGGCATATTTTCATGAAAACCAGTTGACTTATCCGCAGCCGCCTGGAGACAAAGGAGCGTTTCAGTTGGGGATAATAAACATTACTGCTGCGCTTGTGGCTGACATGGTTGTATTTAATTCAAAAATGCATAAGGATGCTTTTTTAAATGCCGTGCCTGAGTTTCTGAAAAGGGGGAGTGACTATAAGCCAAAAGGAATTGCAGATAAAATACGTGAAAAAGCAGAGGTGCTTTATCCTGGTATAATTGTACCGTTTGACAGGGATGTTGATGCTGAAAAACAGACAAATCCTCCTCTTATTATTTGGAACCACAGATGGGGCTTTGACAAGAACTGTGAAATGTTTTTCAGCGCTATTGAAGAGATAGACAACATGGGACTTGATTTTAATTTGGCTCTTATGGGAGAGAATTTTGGCAAGATCCCTGAAGGGTTTAAAGAAGCGGAAAAGAAGTTTAAGGAGAGAATACTTCAGTTCGGATATGTGCCTTTAAGGGAGGAGTATGAAAAATGGCTTAAACGGGGTGCAATTGTTATAAGCACTGCAATACAGGAGAATTTCGGCATTTCCGTGATAGAAGCAATGCTGATGGGATGTGTGCCACTTTTGCCTGACAGGCTTTCATATCCGGAAATACTTCCTGAAGAGTTTCATGAACACTTCCTGTATAAAAACAGACAGGATCTTATTGAAAAACTTTTACTGATAATTTCAGATTATAAGCGATATGAAGAAATTCAGAGCAGGCTGGCAAAGAAAATGACGTCCTTTTTGTGGGAAAATGTTATCAGCGGGTATGACAGAGCGCTTGAACGGCTTGCGAGATTTTAAAATTAAAAGACAGGATATAAAGGGAGTAAATAAAGAAAAATTTATGGATAGTTTTAATAAAAAAGAGATTAACCGGAGACGAACATTCGGAATTATAAGCCATCCTGATGCAGGCAAAACCACGCTGACGGAAAAGCTTCTCCTTTTTGGCGGGGCGATCCAGCAGGCCGGGGCTGTTAAGGCAAGGAAAGCTGCCAGACATGCTACCAGCGACTGGATGTCGATTGAAAAGGAAAGAGGTATTTCAGTTACAACTTCTGTCATGAAGTTTAACTACAGGGATTTTGAGATTAATCTGCTTGACACACCGGGCCACCAGGACTTTTCAGAAGATACATACAGGGTGTTGACTGCCGTTGACAGCGCTTTGATGGTTATTGACAACGCAAAGGGGGTGGAACCTCAGACCGAAAAGCTCATGGAGGTATGCAGGATGCGCAACACCCCGATCATTACATTCATAAACAAGCTTGATCGTGAAGGCATGGCGACTCTTGATATCCTTGATGACATCGAGAATAAACTGCAGATCGAATGTACGCCGCTTTCCTGGCCTATTGGTATGGGTAACCGCTTTAAAGGTGTATATAATCTCTTTCACAGACAACTGCATATTTTTGATCCAGGCAGAAAAACTCTTGGGCAGGAAGGGATCGTTATTAATGATCTGTCTGATCCTGCTCTGGATGAACTTTTAAAGGAGCAGGCTGATGAATTGCGTGAAGACATCGCGTTGCTTGAAGGCGCCGTCGATCCGTTTGAGCGCCAACATTTTTTAAAAGGAAGTCAGACGCCGGTCTTTTTCGGAAGCGCCATTAATAATTTCGGTGTTAAAGAGATGCTGGATGCATTTGTGGAACTGGCCCCCCATCCGGGTGTGCGACCGGCTGTTTCGCGTGAGGTTTCGCCATACGAAAAAGAGTTTTCAGGCTTTGCTTTTAAAATACAGGCCAATATGGACCCTGCTCACAGGGACAGGATTGCGTTTGTCAGGATCTGTTCAGGAAAATTTAAAAGAGGAATGAGAGTTGTCCACCACAGAATTGGAAAAGAGGTAACTTTTGCTAATGCGACAATCTTCATGGCACAGGACAGGGAGAATGTGGAGGAGGCATTTCCAGGAGATATTATTGGTATCCATAACCACGGAACCATAAAAATCGGCGATACATTTACCGAAAAAGAACCTTTGAAATTCAGCGGGATTCCCAATTTTGCACCTGAGCATTTCAGGCGTGTGCGTCTGAAGAATCCGTTAAAGGCCAAGCACCTTCAGAAAGGATTGAACCAGCTTGCAGAGGAAGGGGCTATCCAGGTTTTTATCCCTGTTACAGGAAGAGACTATATTTTGGGGGCGGTTGGTGTCCTCCAGTTTGATGTGACTATGGCCCGTCTCAAGGCGGAATATGGTGTGGATGCCATATATGAACCTGTGAATTTTAATGTGGCACGCTGGGTCAGGTGTGATGATCGCAAAAAAATGGTTGAATTTGAGAAAAAAAATATAGCCAACATGGCAAGAGATGCTGAAGGCTGCCTCTCCTTTCTGACAACCAGTGAATGGCAGCTCAACTACTGCATGGAAGAGTGGCCGGAGATAGAGTTTTTTAAGACACGGGAGGTTAACTGATGCAGGGCATAACCCTGCAGGATATAACGCCCGTAGTTGAGGTTGACATTGTGTTGAAAAATGACCAGTGCAATGAGCGTCTGACCGGGGAGATTGATTCATGGCGCTGATCGGTATGCGGGAGGTGTGCTGGGGATTTGGTGATCCACTTCTGCTTGAAAAGGTAACATTTCAGATTGCAAAAGGGGAACGTGTCTGCCTGCTGGGTCGCAACGGTGTGGGCAAGTCCACTCTGCTGAAGCTTTTGGCCTGCGAAATTTTTCCTGACAGCGGTGATGTCTGGCGTCAGCAGGGAGCTACCGTGGCTGCGCTGGAGCAGGATGTGCCTGCGGGATTCGACGGCACGATTTTTGATGTGGTTGCCGAAGGTCTGGGGCCAAAGGGCAGGGCGCTGGCCGAGCACAACAGAATCAGCAGACAGCTTGAGACTGTAAATACCCCAGGACTTGTAAAAAGGCGGGATGAACTGCAAAGCAGGTTGAACTCCGATAACGGATGGGAATTTTTAAGGCAGGTCGAAAGCGTTCTGTCCAGGACCCGGCTCGACACTGAAAAAAAATTCGCAGACCTTTCAGCGGGCATGAAACGACGTACGCTTTTTGCCCGTGCCCTTGCCAGGCAGCCGGACATTCTTCTGCTGGACGAGCCGACCAACCATCTTGACATTGACTCCATCATATGGATGGAGGAATTTATTCTGCGCAACGTAACAACCCTGCTCTTTATCACCCATGACCGCGCTTTTCTGAAAAAGATCGCCAACCGGATCATAGAGCTGGATCGGGGCAGCCTTGTTTCCTATAACTGTGGCTATGGAACCTATTTGGAACGAAGAGATGCTGCTCTTGAAGCCGAAGAAAGCCGGAACAAGGTTTTTGACAAAAAACTTTCAAAGGAGGAAACCTGGATCAGGCAGGGTATCAAGGCCCGCCGAACCAGAAATGAAGGGCGTGTCAGAGCCCTGAAAAAGATGCGGGCAACTTTTCGGGCGCGCCGCAGGCAAAGCGGTAGTGTCAGAATACAGGTTCAGGAAGCGGAAAGGACCGGAAAGCTCGTTATCGAAGCAAAGAATATCAGTTTCCTGTATGGCGAAACCCCTATTATCCGGGATTTTGCCACTGTAATCATGCGCGGGGACAAGGTAGGTATTATCGGCCCCAACGGCGTTGGCAAGACAACTCTGTTAAAAATCCTTTTAAAAGAAATTTCTCCGCACAAAGGGCGTGTCCGCCACGGCACCCATCTTCATGTGGCCTATTTTGACCAGCTCAGGGCGCAACTGGATATAAACAAAACTGTCCGGGAGAATATCGGCGAAGGCAACGATTTTATCATTTTTAATGGCCAAAAGCGCCATGTGATAAGTTATCTTCAGGATTTTCTCTTCTCTCCGGAGAGATGCCGTACGCCGGTGCATGTTCTTTCCGGGGGAGAAAAAAACAGACTGCTTCTGGCAAAGCTTTTTACAAGGCCGGCCAATGTTCTTGTGCTGGATGAGCCCACCAACGACCTTGATGCGGAAACCCTGGAACTTTTAGAGAAACTTCTTTTTGAGTCCCAGGGAACACTTTTACTTGTAAGCCATGATCGGGCTTTTTTGAACAATGTGGTTACAAGCACACTGGTCTTTGAGGGTCAAGGCCAGGTGAACGAATATGCTGGTGGTTACGATGACTGGCTGATTCAAAGACCGCAACCCAAACAGGAGCGTTTGCCGGCAAAAAAGTCTTGCAATAAACACGGGCCTGAAACCAGTCGCCCGAAGGAGCGCAAGCTCGGATTTAAGGAAAAGCGGGAACTTAAAGAGCTGCCCCTTAAGATCGACACCTTTGAAGCTGAGCAAAAGGAACTGTATGCGATCATGTCTGATCCCATGTTTTACAAAAAGGAAAAAAAAGAGATCGCAAATGTCCAGGCACATCTCACTGAAGTGGAAGATGAAATCAAAGCAGCCTACCTTCGCTGGGAAGCGCTTGAAAGTCTCGAAAAGGGTTAATTCTTTTTTGCGGGTCCAAAGGAGTTTTCGAAAAGTTCGTGAATTGCTTTGCGGCCTTCGTCGCTAAGATTTCGGGTTCCTGTTCCGACAAATGTTTTGTCGATGATAACGGGCGTTTCAGCAACCCATTTGTTATCCTTCCATGAGAACCATGTTTTACGTTCCTGGTCATATACGTTGAGTGGACGGTTAAAGAGCTTTGCAAGCTCAACGCCCCAACCGGTTCCTCCTTTGACGGTGTCATCCGGCTGTATCCATCCGACCGCTATCACGTGGTAGCCATTGTTGACCATGTGAAAAATAGACTGTATGACCTTTCGTATTTTTTCAGCCTTTGAATAATTCCGTGCCATGCGGGCGGAGACTATTTCCATGCTGACATCCCCCTTGTCAAGTTCTTCCAGGCTCAGCACCCGGACACCTCTGGTACGTTCGATATTGTGTCCCTCGAACGAAAAGTTAACCTCCTGAATCCCCCAGTGCTCTGCAAGCTTTCCGAACTCGGCCTCGGCTCCCTTATGCCCGCCACTGTAAAGAGTAACATCAAAACAATCAGTCATTATTTTTATCTCCTTTTATTTTTTACCTTTTTGGCATTTCCGTGTCTTGAAGGAATAATCTAAAAATATAAGTTGTTTTTTTCCGATTGCAACCATGATAAGGAACGTGGACGAAATAATTTCCCCAAGTAGGCGCATAGATTTGGGTCAAATTTGTTTGATCTCAAATCACAAAAGTTGATGGAATAGCAGGCTATTTTGATATTTTTGTGATTTGAGATCGGGCTAAGGTGGCCTGAAGCTATGATGCATAGTTGGGGAAGTTATTTCGTCCACGTTCCTAAGGGCTTGGTCAAAAACAACTTGGTAGAATTTGCGCCCAAATTTGCCGTAGATTTAATTGATCTGATTGAGCAAAACCGCAGGAATAGCGAGCTATTTCGAGGATTTTTGCGAATGAAGATCGGTTAAAGATATGGTGAGGTTGGGATGAAAAAATAACCAATCAAGAATTACCGTTCCTTGCTATTTTTAATTTACTTAGGTATAATCAAAAAAAATAGGAAGATAATTTAGGAGGAAATAATGAGCGAAATAAGAATGACGGGAGAAATAAGAACAGATTATGATTGCGAAATCACAGGGCTTCCGGCGGAAAGATGGGGTGAAGCTGTATTTAAGGCTGGAGACGAAGAAATAGTTCTGGAAGTCAGTGTGGAAAAAAACATAATAGTATCAATAATGGCTGGAGATGATGCAGTGTGGAAAGGCACCCTGGAGGGATTAAAGGAACTTCTTAAAAGCCAGGATAAACCCTAATAGTATATAGTAACAGTTCACGGTTAAAATGCTTCAGGCGTTGCATTGTTCATTGAAAAAACCGTGAACTGTTACGTTAAATTAGAGCAGAGAATTACTCAACAGGGTAACCAGCCTTTTCCCAGGGAACCCAGCCGTCTTCAATATTTATAACGTTTTTATATCCCATACGTACCAGAGTGTGGGCGGCAAGTGATCCGCGCCCTCCCACCTTGCAGTAAACGACGATTTGGGCATTTTTATCAGGCAATTGATTATTAATCATAAATTCCAGCAATCCCCTCTCAATATGAATGGCACCTGGGATATGACCCATTTTAAATTCTTTTGCTGTTCTTACATCAAGAAAGATATACCCTCCTTCATCAAGCAACTCCTTTGCAACCGAGACAGGAACGTTGGTTACATGTTCGTTGGCTTCGGCGACCAGATCTTTGGTGGTCATCACTTTTGGAGTGGTTGTACAACCACCTATAATAAGGCTGGCTCCTAATAATAAAGCAATAATAAGTGTCGAATATTTTTTCATAAAATTCTCCTCTGGTATTTGTTGAGTAGTCGAGTGGGAAATTGGTTGAGTGATTGACCGCTCGACTTTTTACATGTTTTTGTGCCTTACTGAACTGTTGTTTCTTTCTATTTGTCTATTTTTTTCGGTATCATTTCCGGCGATACGATAACGTCTTTGTTCGCATTTTTATAATTCGTTTCCACATCCTTTTCAAGCAGGAACAGGTCTGTATTCCCGTGGCAAGAATTGCATGTTTTGTTCTGCGGAGTTTTTCTTCTGATATTATGAGGAGTTGCAGGTTTCCATGTGGGAAGTTCGTCAAAATTGGAAAGGCCGTTATCAACATAATAAGCGAAGGTTCCCTGATCTACAGGGATATGGCGTACGACAACAAACTTTTCCGGTCTTTTTTTACTTTTAAGAGAATTAAGGCCTATTTTAAAATCAATGGTTGAGCGTTTTGTCTTAAAGAACGTAATACCCTGTTTGTCTTTTCCAACATGACAGCCATAACAATTCTTGTACTTTACTGAATGGCAGACATGGCAACTGACTCTGTTTCTGTGTAATATGTGCGGCTCTGCGTTTATTGACTTTGAATCATAAATATTTGCATGGCAGTTCAAACACTTAGGACCGTTTTCAACTTCGTACCGGTTTGCATAGTCCTTGCCGTCTCCATGCATTTCATCTGCCTTATGGCATTTGCTGCATTTAAAGTATTTTTCTTTGTGTATATCAGGAGGCATTCCTTTATTTTTACCAAAATATTCATTTTTTATTCGGCTTCCATGACAGGCAGTGCATACCAGGTTCATTGGGGGCTTTTTTTGAAAAAGATGACCATCCAACAGCCCTCCACCCACAGATTCAGGGCGGCTGATATGGCACTGACCGCAACTGCTGTGGCAGGAATTACAATGAGATTTTCTTGCATCATCGACTTTTGAATGCACAATTTCGTCAACACTTGAACGTTTATCGATAGTTTTTTTGAATGGCCCCAGATTAATATGGAGACTGTTTTTGTAATGCCTGGCAATATCATCGTGGCATGATCCGCACGTGTTTGAAGGATCAGGAAATGAAGGATCTTTTATTACACCTTTGTGCGCTGTTTTCCAGTCAGCATCATCGGGATCTCCTCCATGACATTCATGACATCCAATTTTACCATGATTTTCGTCTTCTGTAAAAAAGGAGTCAACAAACACCCTCTCATGCGGAGCCAACGGCTCCACAAGACCTCCTCAACCTTCACCTGAGGTTTCAGAAGAAATTGCAGGTTTGGACGGACTGGTTTCAGCTATTTCCCGTGTAATTTTTATAAGATTTCTAGCGCTGGTATGGCATTTAAAACATTGGCTTTCATTTTCAGCACACTGGACATCGCAGTTCGCATTACACAAGAATAAAAATACTAAAACCAGAGAAATAATAATTGTTATCTTTGCGAGTTTCATTTTTTATTAATTATATTCTAAGTTAAGCGATTTTTCAGTTTGGGGTATATATAATTGCAACAAATTAGTCAAACATTAAGAACATATGCTCATAAACTTTTTAATATAGCCACTATATCTCTGCCAAATTCTTTTTTCTGCCATTTTTTCATTTCTTTAATCTTTAAAAGATCTGTTAAATACGTTGGGTTTTGTATTGCAATTAAGTTTATAATTGATTTCTTGCAGATTATAGATGGTTCTAATCCTAATTCTTTAGCTTTCGAATCTCTCCATCGGTTAACAGCCTTTGCCCTTAATGGAACTTCAGGCGGTAAAACCGGAGCTTTTCTGAGCGGATAAACAGGCAGCTCTGCTGCAGGCAGCATCAGGGAATTGTTTACAGCCCTGACTATGGCATCGCCATACATTTCAATTTGTTTTTGGCTTAATGCTTTTGTTTTTTCTAATCGCCTCAAGTTAGCAGGTTTTTCCTTAACAATTTTCATTAGGGAATTATTACCAATTATTTTGAACAAAGGTTTGTCTTTTTTTTCAGCCACGCTTAACCGAAACCGAAGAACTGCTTCAAGGACAGCAAGAGATTTAGGGTTTAGCTTGCCGGCCCCTTTGAATTTCATAAATAATGGTTCGCTATTGAGTAAGGCGGGTCTGACTTTGCTTAAAATTTTACATTCTTCGTGAACCCATGAAATCCGGTCGATTTCTTTGAGTTCTTTTTCTAGAATTTCTGCAAGTTTAATAAGATATATCGTATCGTTTACAGCATATTCTATCATAGCTTCCGGCAGAGGTCTTTTGGACCAGTCTCTTTTTCTGTATTTTTTATTAAGACTGATTTTGAATCTTTTTTTAAGTACCGCAACCAGACTCGTTTGCCTGATTCCTAAAAACATACAGGCAAGCTGGGTATCAAAAAGATTTTTTATTTTTATATTGAAATCCCTGTAAAGACTGCGTACATCGAAGTCGGCACCGTGAAAAATTTTTTTAATATCGCTGTTTGAGAAAAGGCTTTTAAGCGAAGAGATGTCCTGGATCTGTAAAGGATCAATTACAACATGTTTTTTTTTCGTAGCAAGCTGGATCAGACAGACCTTTTCTTTAAAATGATACATTGAGTCCGCTTCTACGTCGACGGCAATGAACTTTTCCTTCTTTAAATCACTTGTAATTTTTTCAAGATCTGTTTTAGTGTTTATTAGCGTATACTTAGTTGTCATAAATAAAGTTTCTTTTTTCTTGACCGGCAAGACCATTTCGCCTAAATTTTTTGTGGTAGGTATAATTAAAAGAAGATATAAAAACAACTTATAATTTTATTTTTTGGTGAGAATATAATGATAAACATAGCTCTTCCTGATGGAAGTATAAAAAGTTTTGAGAATGCGCCAACCGGCCTGGATGTGGCCAGGAGTATTTCAGAGGGTTTGGCGAGAAATTCAATTGCTGTTGAAGTTGATGGCAGGCTGCTTGATTTGAGTGAAAGAATTATTAATGATTGCCATCTGCGTCTTATCACAAACAAAGACAAGGAAGCTCTGGAAATACTTCGCCACAGCGCTGCGCATGTTATGGCACAGGCAGTCTTGCATCTTTATAAGGATGCCAAGCTGACTATAGGGCCTGTTGTAAAGGATGGCTTCTACTATGATATTGATATGGAGCCGATTTCAAAAGACGATTTTCCTAAAATTGAGGAAGAAATAAAACGAATAATAAAGGCAAAAATTCCTTTTAACCGCAAAATGGTTTCAAAATCCGAAGCACTTCAATTTTACGAAAACGAGCCATACAAACTTGAAATGATTTCAGAGCTTGAAGATGGAACAATATCTTTCTACGAGCAGGGAGATTTTACGGATTTATGCCGCGGCCCGCATCTTCCTCATACAGGATTTATAAAAGCAATAAAATTAATGAAGGTTTCGGGTGCTTACTGGCGTGCTGATCAGACAAAAGCCCAGTTGCAGAGAATTTATGGTACGGCGTTTTTTGACAAGAAACAGCTTAAAGCCTATCTGAATTTCCTTGAAGAGGCCAGAAAAAGGAACCACAGAAAAATTGGTGCGGCTCTCGATCTTTTCAGCTTTCACGAAGAAGCGCCCGGGATGGCTTTTTTCCATCCAAAGGGAATGAATGTTTGGAATGCGCTCTTAGATTACTGGAGATGTGAACACAGGAAAGCAGGGTATGTTGAAACAAAGACACCGATTATGCTTAATCGTTCTTTATGGGAAAAGAGCGGGCACTGGGATAATTATCGGGAGAATATGTATACCTCAGTTATTGATGATATAGAGTACGCAATAAAGCCGATGAACTGTCCCGGCGGGATGCTTCTGTATGGCATGAGACCCCATTCATACAAGGACTTGCCTGTTCGTGCCGCTGAGATCGGACTTGTACACCGTCACGAATTGAGCGGAGTACTGAACGGCCTTTTCAGGGTCAGAGCTTTCCATCAGGATGATGCTCATATTTTCATGACTGAAGAACAGATAGAAGATGAAATCGTTGAAGTTCTGAGGCTGGTTGAAAGGATTTATTCAACCTTTGGCCTTGGTTTTCATCTTGAGCTTTCCACAAGACCTGAAAAGTCAATAGGATCGGATAAGCAGTGGGAATTAACTACAGATGGTTTAAAAGCAGCGCTTGATTCCTACGGCATGGACTATAAAATAAACGAGGGCGATGGTGCATTTTACGGCCCGAAGATAGATATGCACATAAAAGATGCGCTAAGCCGCACATGGCAATGCGGGACTGTGCAGCTTGACATGTCTCTGCCTGAAAGATTTGATCTTTCTTATATAGAAAAGGATAATGAAAAACACCGTCCCATTATGATTCACAGGGTAATTTACGGCTCTATTGAAAGATTTTTCGGGATACTTGTTGAACACTTTGCAGGAAAGTTTCCTTTATGGTTGTCTCCGGTACAGGTTGCTATTCTGGCAATTAATGATGAGCTTGTTTCTTACGCAAATTCTGTAAAAGCAGAATTTGAAGAGCAGGGATTGCGGACAGAGGTTGACAGCAGAACTGAGAGCCTTAACAAAAAAATTCGTGATGCCCAGTTGAACAAAATTCCTCTTATCCTCACAATTGGCGGGAAAGAAAGAGAATCCAACACTCTTTCAGTAAGAACTCTGGATGGCAAAGTCAAATTCGGAGTCACGCATGAAGATTTTTTAAATAGCGTTCTTGCGAATATAAGGGGCAGGGAGCTGGAATTAGATATTTTGTAACGATTTAGCCTTTTGAAAAAGAATCTGACAGGATAACAGGATAAACAAGATTTGTAAGCGTTCACGGAACATTGAAATTAGAAATTAGAAATTTGGCCTTCATGCTTTTGTACTGTTCTTCCCAATTTCCAATTTCAAGTTTCAAGCCGTAAACGGCTACGATATTTTTAAGAAATAGATAATAAGGATTTATGACAAAAGATAATGCAGGTATTACAACCCACAGAATAAAATGGTGCGATCTGAAGTGTAAGCACGCCGACTTTGCTAAGCTGGAGGCAATGGACGGCAGTTGCCGCACTTTTCAGTCTTTATGGTGCAGCAAGCTTAAAAAACATGTTACAAAAAATTCGCCATGTGAAGTATTATTCGGAAAAAGAAGACCGACTACCGGGTGGTAATATGAAGTTGTCAGGCAGTAAAAAATTTATATATTACTGGCTTCCTGTAATAATTTACTGCCTTTTGATTTTTATTCAGTCTTCTTATCATTCCTCTGAAAAGATCCCAAGTCTGCCTCATATTGACAAAGTTATTCATTTTTTTGCCTATGCCATCCTTGGAGTTCTCTTTCTCATGGCATTCAGAACACAACGATTCAAGGAAAATATAAATATGGTGATGGTGCTCAGCATATTGTCATCATCTCTTTATGGCCTGAGTGATGAAGTTCACCAGTATTTTGTGCCATCCAGGAATGCCGATATAATGGATTTTTTTGCGGATGTGATGGGAAGTATTTTCGGAGTATGTGTATTTAAACTCATTTATTCTTTTAAGAGGAGATACAAACATGACCGACCATTCTCAAAAAAATGAAACCAAAAGAAAAAGAGCTGGATTTTTTGAAGAAGATAATGGAAATATTTCATCTATGCGATTAATGAGTTTTATTGCTTTGATAGCAGTAATAATTTTTGGATTTTTAACAATTCTTCTTAAAGATGGTAATGCAAGCAATGGGATTTACATTACATTTGGATTTTTGCTTGCTGCTTTTGCGCCAAAAGCTTTACAAAAATTCGCAGAAACAAAGATAAAATAATAGGTAACTACTCAGGTTGGTTAGGCTGAAGACTGAAGACTTTTAGGGAAAAGACTCCCATAAGCCGATATTTTTTTAAAGCGGCCTGAAACGGGCTGAGCATTTGAAGGCGGGGATATGGACGGCTGTCACCATGGTATTACCATCAGTCTCAAAACAGGGCTCGATATTTACACAGTAGTTGAAGATGCCCGTCGAAAACTTGGGATCGGAGAAGAGCTTGACATCCTTCAGGCCATTTACGGAAGAGTGTTTTCCAAGACATCTCCCTGGGCCGGCAAAAACTTCAAAAAAATTGATCAGAAAAGACTGGACGAATTGACAGAAGGCTTTAAAGACAGCAAGGAAATGGCCTGTATTGGAATAAATTCCTTTAGGAAGGAGAACAAAAACATTGTAAATAAACTTTCGAACTATCTTTTTTCACCAAAACCCGATATCCTTGGTTCAATCCAGAGGCAGGATGTAACTATTGACGGCAATCTTAACTATCTTTATAAATTTGCTTATATGTCTAAACATCTGCAATTAATGGTCACAGGCGGGGCATGAACAAAGATGAACCCCCACTGATATTTGATATACACCACTTTGCCCTTGATGACGTGCCCGGTATAAGAAGCACCGTATTTATGAAAGGATGCCCTTTTTCCTGTTTGTGGTGCCATAATCCGGAGTCCATGAAGAGCGGCCGGGAAATCGCCTTTTATCCCCAACTTTGTATAAATTGCGACGACTGTAAAACAGTTTGTCCGGAAGACGCTATAAGCATCGAACAAGCAGACAGGATTATTCGGGACAGGTGCACGGCCTGCGGCGAATGCGCTGAAGAGTGCCCGACAACAGCGCTCAAGATTGTCGGCAACTTGATTGAAATACTACTGAGTGATCATATCTTTTATGAAACCTCAAAAGGAGGTGTAACCTTATTTTATGGTGCAGCAAGCTTAAAAAACAACAATATTAATGGAGAAAGGAGTCTAATGATGCACAGGAAAACATCAATTATTATTTTATCATTATTGTTGATAGTCGGATTTTCGACGTCCGGTTTTACGGCCAAGGTGCCCGCTCCTGAAAAAGGGGGAGATGGCTTCAAAGCGGTAAGCCTGGAAGAAGCTAAAAAACTTCACGAAAATGGTGCGACAATGGTTGCATGCCACAGTCACACAACCGATTTCATGAAGGGTCATCCTTCCGGCACAATCCACATAACATGTTTGGTTCCGAAGGACCACAAACGCATTGATATGCCACTGAGCGAAGTCGATTTTGACATAGCTCAGCTTCCAAAAGACAAGAACACTCCCATTATAACCTATTGCGCATCAAGCACATGATGGAAATCCTATCATGCCGCCAGGTTGGCGGTTTCTGATGGCTACAAGAATGTTTACTGGATGAGCGATGGTATCAATGGGTGGAAAAAGGCAGGGTATGCCACGAAAGGCAACCCGAAACTACTTGAGGCCCTGATTGCTGTGAACAAGAACGATTTTGCCGCGCTAATCATCACCGAAGGCGATGCCGGAAAGCTAAAAAATTGCACGTTTGTGGATTTTCGCGATGAAGCGAAGTTTAAGAAAGGTCATGTCAAGGGGGCCAACTACGTTGATTACGGCAACATGTTTTCGAAACCCATGATGGAGGAGCTAAGTAAGAGCAACACCCTGATAATTATTCACGATGTCCCGGCAGTTGCAGGTGTCATTGCCGCGACTTTGAAGCTTATGGACTACCCAAATATATATATCCTCAAATAGGCATGACCGTTTACTCAGGACAACCTTATTGGGACTTCGATTTGTACATAAACACCTCATTTGGGCAATCAATAGCTTATTGATATTCCAAAGAAATGGCCTAATCGGGTAGCTGAGGGTTTTTTCCCCTCAGCCCCCACAACATCCAGCATACGGCTCAGCACTGGGCGTTTCACAAAGCCTGCCGGGCCGTAGCCGGATAGTTGAATATTTACCCAAAGTTCCTTAATGGAGATTAACCCCTGTTTTTTCAATCACTGATTCGTCATGTTGGCCTGTGTCGCCAATTTATACATTCTTGATGGCAGCAATGCGCTGGAAGAAGCTCTTTACAAAAAAGAGGAGAAAAAATGCAAGAAACACCCATTAAAAATAAAAAGCGTATCGCAATCATTGCTTGCCCATCAATGAAAAAAAGACGCAAGAGTCAATTTTTTGCTTTTTTTGACAGGGTATTGCCTTTTTGGGCAATCACAAAACCAATACTCCACGTCACAAAGAGCACATATTTTGTTTTGGCAGGCACAGGATTCATGGAATACTATGAAGCTGTGATAGGCGGAGAAATCAGGTTTTTTGCAGATATCCATGATGGTGGAATATCTACAATTGCTTCAATGGTTGCTGAAGAAGAAATAGATGCCGTCTATCAGTTTACCGCCACTGAAGAACAATACAAATTTATTAGTGAAAACTATATGTTAAGAAGACAATGCATTATTCATAAAAAACCTCTCTTAATCAATACTGCTGCATATATTTGGGAAATATTTAGTTGGGTAGCTTCACAGGGGTGTGACAATTCTCATTTTGTTCGGCCGGAAGATATGAAGAAACTCATCAGGAGTATTCCTGAAACGACTTATGACCAGTTTCTGTTTCAAAAGCAAATATTTACGTTGATCGCTCATAACAGGATGAAGGATGAGATGCTGGCATTCGTCGGGAAAAATAGCGAAACAATCAATTGCTTCGGTGAAATAATGGCGACCAAAACAACCGGAACAATCTTAAATGCAGGGGGAACAGGCATAAACACCGTGAAGTTGTATTGTAGTGGGCCAGAGGGTGGAGACGCCCAAATCATAGAAGCGACACATGGAAAAACAGGTTTTATTGTTTTCCTCCAGGATCCGTGGCATACACACCCCCATCAAGCCGATGTCGAGTCCTGTGTCAAGGCCATTTGTAAACCAGAAAGCAAGCTGAGTATATTTCATGATTCCACCTCAGCAATGAACATATTGGAAAATATGAAAAAATTCATAAAACAATCAGGAATCAAAGGCATGAGACCAGTCTTGGTGGCAGAGGCTTTGGAAACCATACTCAATATCAAAATTGTCATAAGCGAAAAAAATGGTCAGGACGGATGGAAAGATCTTATTTCAAAAACTGCATGGTATTTTCTGAAATCCATTATGTACAAACAAGAGAAGAACGGTCATGCAGCCGTTGCTGTTCCGTCGGGTTCTCTGAGTGTGGAAATCGCAGAAGCTTTGAAAGTCTGCCGCCAGGAGATAAACAAATACCGCGACAAAAGCTGTATCAATTCAAAGGGGAATAGAACTGATTTGAATGTGGAAACAATGGATGACGGGAAGATAAATCTTCCAGACGAATACATTCGTAAAATGAAGATTCCAGGTGCGTTATTCCTGCCTATGACCGGGAGTATAGGATATACTGATCATGGTATGGATGTAAATTTTAATGCTAAGCGATTCGCAGATTTGTTTGGCGGAAGATCGTCAGAAATTGCGAGTTTTGCTTTTGCCGACAAGACGTTTCTTGATAACAACAGGCCTTATCTGGAACATATTGAACAACAATGGGAAAGTCTGGATTATGCGTTATTTTCCTGTCGAAACATGCAGAGTAAAGAAGACAATCTGTTAAGCGATCTTGCTATTCATCATGAAATGAAAGGAACTGATGCAGAAGGAGAAATATGCGGAGGAATCTATCTCAAATCTAATGGCAAGGAAGTATTTTCAAAAAAATACCAGAGAATTGGAATTAGCCTCAAACAATTAAGAAAAGTCAAAGAAGGGTCTTTTTTTATTGTTACTGATTCAAAATTGTTCAATATCGCCAGGGCAGCGTTGAAGAGCGGAGTTGTTACTCATTTTTTCACGACTCAAGAGATCGCCATTGCTTTGTTAGAGTCGGAACTTAAGGCTCGGTAAAAAATAACTTGGCATTTTTGCATCCCGACTTCACCATATCTTCCCCTAAGCCCTCTTTCTCGTTTTTTAGAAGTTCCATATGGGCTACATAAAATTGTTGACATTTATGGCCTATATGGGCTATATTTTTATTATACTTAAGTTGAGCGATTAGCTGCATTAGCGTTTAGCTTTGAAAAATCAAGATATTACATTAATTAGAAATTGCACCCAATGGGTGAAAGTTTGTAATACCAAAACATTCTGTAATCATTAAACTAATAGCTAACCGCTAAAGGCTAATCGCTCAACTTAGGTTATATTAAAGGAGGTAAAAATATGGCAAAAATTTCAACAGTCAGGGCTAGAATCGAACCAGAATTAAAGGCAGAAGTGGAAAAACTTTTCAAACAACTTGGTTTGTCAACTACCGAGGCAATCAATTTATTCTATCGTCAAATTAAAATGAGAAAAGGGTTGCCTTTTGATGTCGTAATTCCCAATAAAACAACGGAGAAAGTCTTTAAAGAGACTGATTTAAAGAGGAATCTCATCCGCTGTAATGGAACTGATGATATGTTTAAAAAGCTGGGAATATAAATGCTTATACTATCTTACACCAAGCAATTCGCGAAAGACCTTAAAAAGATGTTAAAGCGTGGAAAATCAGACGAAAAGATTAAAAGAGTCATCAGAAAGCTCATAACTGAAAAACAGCTCGAAGCACGTTATAAAAATCATCGGCTGCTTGGTAACTATAAGAACAGGCGAGAGTGTCACATCGAACCAGACTGGCTGTTAATCTACAAAATAATGGAAAATGAAATCATTTTTGAAAGAACAGGCACTCACTCTGACCTTTTTGAATAATGAAAACTTCTTGCTAAAGAATTTTGCATTTGTCTAATTTGTTGAAGATGCCCCAATTCCCTTTTTCTCGAACTATCTCAACAGGCCATGAGTTTAATGGATTCTCCCACATTTACAGCTCCACTATTCCCACTTCCCCATATCTCGTTTAGAATTATATAATTCTTGCATTTTCATTAAAAACAGTGCAATATTAAGACATTACAACAATCAAGAAACGACAGGAACATCAGGATTTTCTTCCCAGAATTTATGGTACATGCGTCAATTTTACCTTGAATACCGTGAATATCCAAATCTCCAACAAGTTGTTGGAGAAATACCTGAACGAGCCCACCAAGGGCAAGAAGCCCTGCAAAGTGCGTATTGTATTGGAGTGATCAGCAAAGGATAATAATATGACAAAAGACGAATTGATCAAAATCCTTAATGGCTGCTGTGGGGATCTCACATCGTCCTACATTTCTTTACAGCTACTTGCAACCAGCATTGAACGTCGGGCTTGTTGAAATGACGATTCCGGATAAGCTGAGAAGCAGTAAACAAAAATATCGTTTTACAGATAAGGGCAAAGAATGGGTTGAACAGAACCAAGCGTAAAAATGATCATAATACATTTAATGGCATTAAAAAGGTGCGAACACCATGCAAACAGGGAGGAAAAACGGTTGAATGCTCTTATTGCGAATTTGAAGAAGGTAAAAATTAATGGCTGAGAATAAAATTGTTAATGCTGACAAGCTCCAAGGTCTTATTTATAGCATTCGGGGCGTTCATAGAAAAATCACATAACATTTTCCTACAGCGGACTCGGCTCCCTCGTCGCTAAGAATTACGTTATATGGCAAGGAGAAAATTCATGTATTTCCGATTAGGGCATATGTCCGGTAGGGTTATATCCTGGTTCCCTTTTAGGTTTTCTCTAATGAGGAAAACCTGTATAAAAGGGAATAAGCTAATAGGAAAAAAATATGCCTCTTGAATTCATTCCACATGCTGTAAATACGACCTTCACTGGGCACAAAGCCGTCATTATCCACGAATACAAGCTTGTCCAATGGGTAGCATATACATTGATGGCAAAACACAATCATATTCTCAAAATCATTTCATCAAGTACGGATGGAGCGGTTACAACCGCAAAAGACAGCGTAATCCAAAGCATAATAAAGAATATCTTACATGCAGAAAATAACTTTCATCGCGATGGGCTACTATTCCAACACATATCCTGGATTTTTTCTGTATTAAAAAAAGGAGAGAAAGACATATTTAATGCCCCTCACTGCCGTGTTGCAGATAAAGGGCAAGATTCTATTGCTATACATTTTGATGAGAATAAAAATATTGTTGGCGTTTCAATATGCGAGGATAAGGCAACAGAAAATGTGAGATCCACAATTCGTGATAAGGTCTATCCTGAATTTAAGAATTATGAATTGGGAAACCGAGATTCTGAATTAGAGTCTGAAGTCCTTGCAATGATAGAAAAGCAATTCGATACAGATCAGGCAAATTCTATAATTGAAACTGTTTTCTGGCAAAATATAAAGCGATATAAAATAAATGTCACTGTAAACGAAGAAGATCCATTGAAAATTTTTAAAGGTTATGATGATTGCATTCCAGGTGAACTTGAAAGAAGAACCGGTAATACTGTTCAAATTATAGGCTTGCGTAACTGGTTCGATCAGTTCTCACGAAAACTTGAAGTCTATCTAAATTCATTAATCGAGGCATAATGTTTGACCCTGTTTCTGTAGAAATAATTAAATCAGCTCCAGAATTAGACGGTATTGTTCATGAACGTCTTCCTGACTATCTTGCTGGAATGTATACAAAAATCGTAAATCTCAGAAGAAAAATAATTATTCATGGAATAACTATAGATAAAAACGATCATGAAGAATTACAAAAATTATGGAGGATGGCTCATACTTATAGTGCTCTCACTATTGGTGGCAGATTAGATAAGAAACAGAAATCCGGAGCTGCTTTTGTAGCTGGAAATGCTTTTAACTTGATTTGGCAAGCTAACAAAATCGGCCTGACTTCTTTTCAATCAATTAATGAATTCACCGATTTATCGATATCTCCCGTAATTCTATCATCTATTCTTTTCATGATTGCAGAACAACCAGCAGACGCTTATGAAGCCTCTGAAAAGATTGAACTCAAAACGGAGTCACTCTCTTCAATCGATATACTAGAACAAGCCATCTACCATTTGGTAAGAGGGAGTCTTAAAGAAATATCAAAACTTCCAGAATTAGATACCGAGACACTCAACATAGCGGATTCATCTGACTTGGAATCAATAGCTTATCAGATTCTTTGGGACAGAATTACAGAGGCAATAAGAAAATTAGCACACGAATTACTGAACACTTTCAATAATAATAAAGCCACTTCTTGGCGGTCGTTGTTGAGTGATGTTATCAACATATCTTTGAATACGGAAAAAACTGGGGACTTTGATTTTAAAAGTAGTTTCGCTGCACCCTACCACTTAGCGTGCCTGCTTTTAAAAATGGGTGATGAACTATATCAAAAATCAGTCATTAGGGTTCCCACCCCTCCAGGAATTGATCAACATTTATGGGAAGGCTACTTAAAGACTATTGCACAAAGGCGTCCTTATCTATGGAAAAATCATTATGGTGCAATACAGAGTGGCTTTTTAACTCCTGGAGTATCTTCTATCATAACATTTCCAACTGGTGCAGGTAAATCAACAATCACAGAATTTAAAATAGTATCTACCTTGTTGCGTGGCAAAAGTGTTGTCTTTTTAGCACCAACAAAGGCACTTGTCGATCAAGTGGAACGGGATCTCAAAAAAAACCTCGAGCAATATTTTACTGAAGACAATCTAAATGAGCAGCTTTTTGCATCTGAGCCCACAGACTTCTCTTTTGACGATTTTATTAATGGGTCAGTTGTAGAAGATAGCTATTTTATTGATTTTGATGAAACTATTCCTTCAGTCTCAGTAATGACACCTGAACGCTGCTTATCAATAATGAGTATTGAAAAAGAATCCTTTTTCAATACAGGGCTTATAGTTTTTGATGAATGTCATTTACTTCATGGCGGTGGTACTTATATTGAAAAAAGAGGGATAGACGCAATGTTTGCGCTACTAAACCTCATATCAATTCCAGAAAGTAAGCCTGATGTGCTATTAGCATCTGCAATGGTAGAAAATGGCGATGAGCTTGCAGGTTGGCTTTCAGATATACTGGATCGAGATTGTCTTTCTATCGATATACGCTGGAAACCTACCAGGCAGGCTCGAGGATGTGTCATCTATAATCACGATAGAATTTCTGAACTCAAGAAATTAGTCAATAGAAGCTTACGTGAAACAACCAATAAAACTCCTCCGGTAGCATTAAAAAAACAACTCTCAATAAGGCCAGAAGGCTTATTTTGCTTAAAACAAACCTGGAATACTCAATCATCAAAAGATTACACAATGATTGGTTTGTTAAATGATGAACTTCTGATTACAGCTTCAGGAAATAGACCATATTGGAATCTTACTCCCAACCGGAATAAAGTAGCAGCAAAGATCGGACAATTCTTTTCAGAGATGGGAATTAAAACCCTTATTTTTGCAGATACTCCGATGAATGCAAACAGTATCGCTACTGAGGCAGCAGGGCTTATACATGATTCCCAAAAAATAGTATATCAGGAAGAGGATCGAAAGTTATTGGATATTTGTATAGCTGAAATTGGTTCCCCAGATTATATTTACCAAACGATTGATAAAAAAACAGCTTGTCACCATGGTTTACTATTCTTGCCAGAAAGAAGGTTGGCAGAACAAGTTTTTAGACGAAATGATGTAACTGGAATAAATCTTTTATCAGCTACACCTACTTTAGCACAAGGTATGAATTTACCGGTTGAGTTAGTTATCCTTGCGGGAGATGACCGTTATGACAGAAACGCTGATAGCAGAGAGTTGTTAAAAGCACATGAACTCTTAAATGCAAGTGGGCGTGCTGGAAGAGCAGGCTGGATTGCTACGGGATTAGTTATATTAGTGCCAAGTGAAATAATTGCTATTCAAGAAAATGAAGATGGTATAACACTCGACTCTCACTGGTTTAAGTTGAGAGAATTAATCTACAGTCAAGAAGATCAATGCCTTGAAATAATTGATCCCTTAGATCTATGCCTCGATGCAATTCAGGGCGAAACTGAAAACAATAAACGGGAAGTAGAATATTTTTTGCAACGATTACCTAAGCTACAAGAGGAGAATACTTCTGAACTCCTGAGGAGATCGTTTGGCTTTTATAAATCAAAACAAAATAATACTGAGGACGAATATTTATCAAAAATTTCATTGGCTGAAGATAGGATTCGTAAATTAACACCAGAAGAATTCGAAACTTGGATAGATGCATTAGCTACTGAAACGGGGATTCCTTCAGTTGTCATTAATGATATAAAGAACACTTTATCTGAGATTGACTTTACAATGAATAGTTTTGAATGGATCGATTTCATTTCACAATGGTTAATAGAAAAACAAGAATTGTGTTCGGGTATTCTACCAGTCGAAGAATTAAAAGCACTTTTCTGGTTAAAAAAAGATAGAGTTTCAATCACTTATTCCCAAGTAGTATTAAAAATGAATTCTCTAATAAAATTATGGGTGAGTGGAAAAACTATCTCGGAGATGGCAAATTGGCTTGGTGATGCAGGTGAAAAGTGCAAAAAGATAAGGCATTTTATTATCAGACTACTTCCTGAAATAAGCTTTCTTTTTGGTCTATTCCCATTGGTATATAGAAAGATGATTGAAAATATCGGTTCTGAAGACGTTATCCCTGCTGCCTTTGGCTCTTTAGCTGGTTGCATAAGAGAAGGGTTTGATTGTCCTGAGAAATTGGCAATGTATCATATCACAATAAAGCAAGGGTTAACGAGTCGTGTACAGATTCACCAAAAATATGATGAAGTAGAAATTGAGGAAGTACTGGATGGAACTGTTGAGTCATATGATGATTTATCAAAAAGAGTATGGAAAGTCCTGAATAACAGGCAATAACCATATAACAAAAAAAATGAAGCAGATAAGATTTTTGTCACGACCTTTGCTATTCGCAAAGCCCGCGCCAACCCTTCGGGGCAATCTTGCAGCTCATTTTGGCGTTGAACACTCACATACACTGAAGAAAATTTATGCTAAGAAAGATATGAGAAAGAACTGAAAAGGTGAGCAGATGAAACTGACGGATAATGAGATAAGAGATATTAATCGGTATCTGGAGGAAGGCAACCCGCTGCCGGAGAAGTATCGGTTTTTTGCTGTTTAAGGACAAGCGGGAGGTAGAGCTGGTTTGGAATGGCAAGACCAGTGAAGTTTGCAATGTGGTTTTACCGTTTCAGGTGATTGAGCAGGTTGACGAGCCGCGCGAGGAAAAAGCCGTTAAATTGCAGATGGACCTTTTTGACATGCAGACCGGCCGCTGGAGTTCAAAAGCGTGTTCCGGGAATGCCCGCCTGGGCGGCGCAAGATTGCGGTAAAGGTGGTGGATATTTTTGGTAACGATACCATGAAGATAGTGGAAGTGAGCATAGGAGGGCGGAGGTAATGGAAAGAAATGAAATAATACGTACCCTGCGCGGCTTTATGGATATGAACAAAGATAGATACGAAATCATACGGATCGGTGTTTTTGGTTCAGCGGCGAGAGACAGCATGAATGAGCATAGCGATATTGACGTTGTTGTTGAGCTTGGCAAACAGGACTTATTTAATATTATTGGCATCAAGCAAGACCTGGAAGAACAATTTTCCAAACCTGTGGATGTTATCAGTTACAGAGAAAAAATGAACCAATTTCTTAAGAAAAGAATAGATAAAGAGGCAGTCTATGTATGATAAGGAACTCGCTCTGGAAATTTTATCCCAGATTTATCAGGCAAGTCAGACAATTTTAGAACGCTTTAAACCTGTAAAATCCATAAGCGATTTTACGGATTCACCTGCAGGCATGGAGAAATTTGACAGCATTTGTATGCTGTTGAGCGCAATTGGTGAAGCATTAAAAAATCTGGACAAAACTACAAGCAAAACCCTGTTGCCCCGGTATCCCCAAGTTGATTGGAAAAAAGCAAAGGGATTGCGTGATATCATATCCCATCAATATTTTGATATTAACGTGGAAGCAATCTATAATGTTTGCAAAAAACAATATTCCCGAGCTGGCACAAACCATAAATAAAATGATTAGAGAATTATCATAAATGGAATCTAAAATGTCTTATTGGAATTATAGGGTTATTCGAAAGCACTATAAAGAATCAGATACAAATACATACCAAATTCATGAAGTGTATTATAAGGAAGATGGGGCGATAGAAGGTTGGACAGAATCTGCCGTGGAGCCTTTAGGTGAAACACCAGATGAACTGCGTGAAGACATTCGTTTTTTCATGAAGGCATTTCAAAAGCCTATCTTGGAAGAACAAGTCAAAAATGAAAAGCCAATCTTGGTCGCTGACGATAATTCACAACAAATTAACGAGGGGCATTATTTTGAACTTATGGATCGTGCTTCAGTTGCTGTTGATTATATTTATCAGTTTCTGGGTTGTCATCCATTAATGAGAAGCGAAAGCAGGCTTCATGGACTATATCAACAAGCTGAAAAAGCATTGGCTGAACTTTACCAGGAGGCAGGTCGACTTGAATATGAACATACAGAAAAAAGCAGCTTATCCGTTAAAGGGTCAGATTCATAAGGAAATCAAAGGGAAAATTCCGTATTGGGGCAGATATGGGACGTATTAAGGTCCCTTAAAGCCGCTACGTACAAAAGCCGGCCTGTTGGCCCGGGCATTCGATGAATATGAAAGAAAAAATAACTAAAAAACTCTCAATCATTGAGAAGGAATATAATGTTAAAATCATATATGCATGCGAATCAGGCAGTAGAGCATGGGGATTCGAATCACAAGATAGTGATTATGATGTAAGGTTTATTTATTTCCACGATCTAAATTGGTATCTGAGTGTAGAAGATCGAAGAGATGTAATAGAAAAGCCTGCGGATGGAGTTTTTGATATTAATGGTTGGGATTTACAGAAAACATTAAAATTATTACGCAAATCAAATCCACCATTATTGGAATGGCTCCAATCACCAATTATATATAAAATAGATAACTATACCAAATTGATTAAAGATCTTTTGCCAAAATATTATTCGCCAGGAAATTGCTATTACCATTATCTTCATATGGCAAAGGGTAATTTCCGGGACTATCTAAAAGGTGAAGAGATCTGGATCAAGAAATATTTCTATGTATTGCGGCCTATATTAGCCTGCCGGTGGATCGAAAGATATAATTGCCCTGTGCCGATGGAATTTGAGATTTTGCTGAGAAAAACGGTTGATGACAAGGAACTACGAATCAAAATAGATGAATTGCTTAAAAGAAAAAGATCAGGTGAAGAACTTGATAATGCCCCGAGAATACCGGTTATTAGTAAATTTATTGAGACTGAGCTAAACAGGCTTGCTCAAAACAAACCTGACAAAACGGAGCTTAAAGACTATTCTGAGCTTAATAGAGTATTCCGAAAAATTATATGCAATTGAACATCCGGAAATCATGACGCAAGGAGAAATGCTTAAGAAAGGAGAATATGAAGGAGCAAGAATATGGCGGAGTTAATTTACATTTAATAAGATGCAAAACAATCTATGACGTGATCCGAGTTCGAGTACTTACTCACAAACCTTCTGATTCTCACAGTGAGAAAATGTGAGAAAGGGTATTCAGTGTGAGGAAAAATGAATATACTTGTTAATCACCGCAATAAAATAAACAGAAAAGGGGGAATATTTTCAAAATAGATTGACGAAAAGTTTCAAAATGTCGGATTAAATGGGCTTTCAACTGGAAGCCTTTTTTTATTAATAAAACGGGCGGGGAGAGTTGCTGCTCTCATCCCGCCCTAAACAAAAGACTGCATTATAAATTAGTTTAACACAACAACTTCCTGAAATCAAGGGCAAATTATAGGTAATCCGCCGGTAAAACTTTCACCCAGACCCAGAATTGCGAACATTTTAAGGTTTATTCCAAGTTTGCTCTTCCGCAAAAAACTTGCCATTGATATTATTATGGAAGTAATGTTAAAGCTGATCATTAGATATTAAATGGTTCCATCAATTGTACGCTGATTCATAGAAAAATATACGGAAGAAGTGCACCTGTCTTTTTTTGAAAAATTAAGGAAAGCAATGATGAATTACAAGAAACCGGAACGTATCTTTGAAGACTCTGGGACAGTTGATCCTAAAATGTCATACCATATTGAGTTGGAAAACGTGGTTAATACAAAGAACCAGGATATCAAAACCATGGTTGATCTGGGAAGGTACTTTTCCATTTTTGCCCCAAGACAGAGCGGCAAAACTACTTATTTTGAAGACTTTTGCCATGAACTGGAGAAGGATGCTGCCCATGTGGCCATCCTTCTTAGCTTTCAGGATTACAAGAACCTCAATTCACAAAGATTTTATCAATTGATTCAAAAAGATCTTTATCGGCAACTGATAAGCAGGCTGGCGCATGTGGATTGCCCGAGACTTGATGATGTGAGGGCATACCTGGATTCGCATAATATTTCCGACCATACCTGCTTTCGCGAATTATTTGAAGAACTAAATCAAATGGTAAAATTTAAAAAAATC
>Ga0255424_1056_pt1 | contig 26991 bp, 27 predicted proteins | sample ANMaggSeSYBR02F3_FD_182670 | JGI IMG/M metagenome (GOLD analysis project Ga0255424, IMG submission 182670) | Sediment cell enrichment communities from methane seep in Santa Monica Basin, California, United Staets - ANME aggregate JGI... | ecosystem: Environmental > Aquatic > Marine > Cold seeps >... | reverse complement strand
AAGCTTAATTTTATAATTTCCTATACAACAAGAAAAATTTGAAACAGGACTTTTTGCTGGCGCATCAAGGTTAGAGAGCGATGAAAATTGAAAAAGCTACATCTGATAACAGGCTCCAGCGGTTTTATTGGAAATGCACTGTGTGAAAAAATACTACCACTTAATTGAACAGATGTTTTCATGATGTAAGCTCGGGATAAATATAAGAGTTGCTATCACAGGCGGAACAGGCTGTTTTGGCTGGCCCCTGGTTGAAAAACTTGTTGCAGATGGCGCGTGTCCGAAACTTTTGACCCGTGCGAATGACCATTCCATAACCTTTCTTGATAACCAGATTAAAACTATTTCCGGGGATATAAGCTCTTCTGAAGTTTTGAATACGCTATGCATAGATTGCGATATTGTTTTCCATTTGGCAGGCAAGGTTCATTCAGTTCCTGAAACAAAGGAGGAGGAAAAGGAATTCTTCCGGGTAAATATGGAAGGAACCAGGAATCTACTGGAGGCAGCAAAGAAAAACAAGGTTAAGAGAGTTGTGTTTTACAGCACTGTCGGGGTTTATGGAAAGGATGCGGACTTTCACGGTGATGAGCTTTCTCCATGCTGGCCGGGCTCTGTATATGCCAAAAGTAAATACCAGGCAGAACAACTGGTGTTGACCAGCTCCAATGATGGCGGGCCGGAAGGGGTTGTTTTGAGATTTCCGGTTGTGTATGGGCCGTTGGATAGAGGGAATAGCTAAACTGATCAAGGCTGTTCAAAGTAAATTATTTTTCTATTTCGGTGATGGAAATTGTTTGAGAAGCATGATTTCGTCGGGAAATGCCGCAGAGGCTGCGGTAAGAGCAGCTTTTGAGCCGAAAGCTGCAAATGAGGTGTTTTGTGTGACAGATGGGCGGGATTATACAATGAATGAGCTGGTTGATTCTATCTGCCATGCGTTGGGCATGAGCTGGAGGCCTTATCATGTGCCTGTTTTGTTGGCTGATCTGGCTGGAAGGTTTGGTGATATTTTACGGAAATGGGCGCATGTTCCGTTTCCGATTGACTCGGACAGGGTGAGGAAGTTGAGTTGTCCGCTGACGTTTTCCTGTGAAAAGGCCAAAGAGGTGCTTGGGTATGAGCCGGTGGAGACGCTGGATGAGGGGATAATTAGGGAAGTTGAGTGGATGATGGATAAGAAGGGATGATTGCCTAAAGGCAAGGATGTTTTGCTTCGCAAATGGGATGAATCCCTGCGGGATTGGGGATGAATAGGATGAAAAACTCTGAGAATCTGGCGGAAGGTGTCATTTTAGAACGGAATAAGAATTTGAATCGGGGTTTTAGAAAACTGAGAGTTTGGCGGGAGGCGATTGATCTTTATGGATTTGAGAAGAAGGTTTTGGGTCAAATAAAGGGGATCTCGTTTAAGATAAAGGATCAAATATTGGCTTCTGGCTTTTCGATATCTTCAAATTTAGCCGAGGGTTATTGTCGGAAATCGATTAAGGAGTATATTCAGTTTGTTAATGTGGCGTTGGGGTCTTGTGGGGAGAATTATTCTCAGATGTATGCACTGTTGCAGTCACGGGAAATAAGTCAGGAGATTTTCGATGAGTTTGATAAACGGCATTACAGCATTGAAATGAAGTTGATCAATTTGGCGAAATCATTGGCAAGGAAGATGAAAACCGGTCAGGATTGGAATTCTGATTATAAGGTTTCATGACGATTAAATGGAGCAGATAGATTTAACCCCAGTACCATTTCCCGAAGTTACCCCGGTGAAACAACAGCCATAACGGTTTCACTGGGCAGGCGGGATAAACTGGATAGCCGTTTCACAAGGCATGCTTGGCCAAAAATAGTCATCGCTTCACGAAAGATATCTTGCCTTGTAACTCTGCATTAATATTTTGTATATTGTCAGCGTGGGGAATTTAAGCAAAAATGACAAAGAAAGCAAAATCACTTGAACGGGTCAGAAATAGTCCCAAAGATGCAAAGTTTAGTGAAGTTCAGAAGCTGTTGAAAGACGCCGGCTTCAGAGAAAGACAGCCAAAGGGCGGTAGCAGCCATTATATCTATTGTCATGAATTGCTGGATAGGATCGTTACTCTTGCAAAAGGAACTGAGCGGCTTCCTGAGTATCAAGTCAAAGATGCTTTGAGGGCTTTACAAAGATTGGAGGGCAGATATGAAAAATGATAAAAAATATTACATGTCCTTGAACTATCCCATTCAAATTGAAAAAGTAGATGAAGGATTTTGCGTTTTTATTCCTATATTAAAGGGATGTAAAGCATTTGGCAAGACTTCTGAAATTGCTCTAAAGGAACTGGAGGCAGTTAAAGAGGGTTTCTTCGATGTTTTTCTGAAAATGGGAAAGTCCATACCGAAACCCGTTATTCATCTTGATATTCCTTATGAAATTTTTCACGGGATGAAGCACAGGGAAGAACTGGATCGCTTTATTAGCTATTAAAAAATGAAATATCTAATTTTTTACATAGCTTCTTTGGCTCTTGGCGGTGCAGGTGCCTGGCTCATTTCACGGTGGGGAACGACCATGGGTCTTTTGGATAGAGCAAATGATCGGAGTTCCCATAAAGGGGTAGTCCCTACAAAGCAGTGCAGGTTTGAGAATACCGCCCTGTTTTACTTTGTAAACACCTGATTTTTCTCTATATGCTGCCATAAGACATGATATGTAACTTACTGAAATTATTGACCCGCACTGTTTTGTAGGGACTACCGTTTTTCAAGAGTTATGTAAGTTTATTAAGCGCCTGAATTGTTCGTAAACATCTCTTCTGTGGCCGATATAATAGACCTCGATGACATTTTCCTCTTCATTCATTTTATATAAAATTCGATATCTTTTTATTTTATATGACTTAAAACCGGATAGTTCTTCCTCCAGATCGTTTCCTGAATGGGGATCTTGACGAAGCTCCTTGATCGCTGCCTTGATTAGTTTCTTGTTTTCCGGATAAATTTTTGATAACAATCCAGTTGCTTCAGGGGTAAATCTGATTCGCAGATTTCTCATTCTTCAAAAACCTTGTCAAAATCAATCCACATTCCCTTCTTAGCCTGACGAATCGATGTCCTGATGGATGCCATGGCCTTCTCATCGGAAAGGATATCCAATGTCTCTAAGATGCCCTGAAATTTTTTCATACTGATTAGCACAACCTCAGGAACACCGTTCTTGGTGATAGCAATGGCGTCATCGGAAACTTTAATCTTTCTGACCAAATCAAGCAATATACTTTTTGCCTTTGTGACGGGAATGTAGTGTTGTATTTGTTGCATGGTAACTCCTCCTCTACTTTGAATGTCCATTATAATGACCATTTCTGTTTTGTCAACAAAAAATAGCAACAAATTCGCACCAATTTTAGTTTAAGGCACTTTTCAGTGGGCGCATTGCCGAAAAGTAGGAAATTGATTTGTATTATTCTGTAGCGCAGGGCTTTAGCGAGGTCTCAGGTTTTATGGTGGAGAAAAGGGAACGATTTATACGAAAATTCGAGATGTTTTCCTTAGTTCTATTGCGCATCGTTCCTGGATGGCCATTGATGGTGACGTATCCTTCCATTCACACCGTGGGCAAGGACGGCTGCTGGACATTGGCTGCAATGAGGGGCGAGGTTTAGAGATCTATAAACGTAACGGATTTCATCCCGAAGGGTTGGAGTTAAACGAAAAAGCTGCTAAAAATGCTCGCATTGCAGGATTTACTGTTCATACTCAAACCCTTGAGGAGTTTCAAAAGGAAGACCCTTTTGACATCGCTGTCCTCTCAAATGTGCTTGAGCATGCTCCAGATCCAAAAGAAATGCTGGGAATGGATAAGTTGCCCCAATAGCCAGAGCTGGCTGAGAAAGCTATTTGGACGTTCCTGGATCAACTGGCATGTTCCTTTTCATCTTTTCCATTTCTCCAGTAAAACATTAGCACAACTTCTACAACGCTCTGGTTTTGAAATTACAGAGCTTAAATGCGCAACTCCCAGCCATTGGATGTCCCAGTCGATTGTGGCGGCACTTTCCGCCACACGGGGTCGCAAGACCCGTTACCTAAGATCACCACTTTTGGTTGGCTTTTTGATGCTCTTCTGCCGGTTTGTTTTGTTTCCTCTTTTGTGGGTGGGGAATTTTAGTGGGCATGGGGATTGTTTGATCATAGAGGCAAAGAAGTCCGCAGATTACGCAGATTGCACGGATTAAGAACTGAAAAAGAAAAATGTCAGACACGGATTTAAAATGGATGGTTGCCCAGGTTAAATAGGAAGTTTTTTCATTTGACTTGGCGGGAGTTAGCAGATAATCTGTATGTAATCAATGCAATTGCATACAGATTATGGGAACGAGGTGAAAAACATGGCTAAGACTGTAACTACGCGTTTAGACGAAGGGTATGTTAAAAAAATCGATGAAATGGCCGCTCGAAAAGGTATTGATCGCTCGGCGCTGTTGCGATCATTTTTTCTCTGTGCCTTAAAAGAGTATACTGTACGTGATTCTCTGGAAGACTATAGGAAAGGTATAACAACGCTTTGGGAGGCAGCTCAGACCTGCAATCTGTCGCTCTGGGAAATGATTCAGGAAGTAAAACGTGAGCACATCCATACTTCATATGACTTGAAAGAATTCAAAAAGGATTTGAGGGCGCTCAATGGATAAGGTCGTTTCCAACGCCACGCCACTCATTTATTTAGCTAAGGCAAATCAACTGAGCCTTCTCCAAAGCATGGTCAATCAGGTATTTATCCCCGAAGCTGTCTACAGGGAAGTAGTTATTGAGGGTAAACGTCTGGGAGAAAAAGATGCCTATCGTGTAGAAAGAGCTATCTCTCAGGGTTGGATGATAGTTCAAGGTATCAAGATTATCTATCCTGTTGAGATCACAATCCACCCTGGTGAGTTAGAAGTGATCTCTCTGGCCATGGGAAAGGGGATTGAAACAGTACTCATGGATGATGCCAAGGCCAGGGCCGCTTCTGAAATGGCAGGTCTCAGACCTATCGGCACACTGTGGTTAATCTTGAAGGCTGTCAAAAATCACTTGCTTAACTTTGATCAATTTCTGTCTACTCTCGAGGATATTCTTCAGTCTGGATTCTATCTCAAAGAAGAAGTTTATCTAAAAGCTGTTCGCAAGGCCAGAGAGTTATCCAGCGATTGAATCCAACCTACCATAGTCGGAAGTTCGGATCTATAAATAAGAGCAAAAAAAAATCTTCCTTTGTAGTCAAATTACCACCACCAGAGGTGGTGGCTTGTTTTAATTGTCCTGGAAGGTACCCTGTTTTTAGTGCCTAAAGTGAGCTAAAGTGCCTAAAATGCCTAAAGTTAAGGAATGCGCTTAGGGCGCTGCCAATTTTAAATCTATAAGTGATTAAAATTAGTCTGCATAATCTTGGCCAGGGTTAAAAAATTCATTCATCTTTTATAGGTTCGTTTATGCCGCCACCCTAACAGCGAAAAGGAGTTTGCAAAGCCCAGTAGCTTTGAGTTATCAATCAGCATGCCGAAGGCATACCACAACTTTAGGCACTTTAATATACTTTAGGCATTTTAGGCACTTAGGTCTAACTAATTCCTATAACGGTAGAACCTTCTTATGGTACCACTACCAGAGGTAGTGGTTTAGGCCGATTAATGAATACCAATCATATAGTTTTCTTCACTCAGCTTTATTATCCTGACGTGACTACAACTGCCATCATAATGAGTGATCTGGTCGAAGATCTGGCCTCATATAGCATGAATGCGGAGGTTATTTGTGCTCAACCGACTTATATAAAGAATTCAGATCCGCAGATTACGCAGATTACACGGATTAAGAATATAAAAATATGAGAGATGAAAAAACTTATGCAATAATTGGAGCGGCGATTGAAGTTCATAAAGAACTTGGTTGTGGATTTTTAGAAGCAGTGTATCAGGAGGCGTTGGCACGGGAACGTGTAAACGTGAAAAGGATGGATGAAGCCCTTTGGGGGGGGTGATATGGCCCAATATTCCCAGACGAGCTCTCGAAGCATTTGCCCTGCAGGCTTACCGGAATGGTGTTATTACTGAATACGAGGTACAAAAGCTGCTCAAGATATCGTCTCGCATGGATCTGGATGCTTTTTTGAAAGAATCTAATGCCTATATTGACTATACAGAAAAGGATCTTCAACAAGACATTGAAAATATAAGAAAGTCTCTCTTGAAATGAAATCTGATTATGTTGTGGGTTTTAGGTTTTAAATATCCTTTTAATTCCTCTTATTCCATTTAGTTCTTTTAATTCCTTTGGGCGCGGTGTATTCTTCAATTGATTGGGGTACTATAAATATCTCAAAATCTTGTTTATCAACCTCCAGAGCCTTTACATAAGAGGATTTTATGAAAAAGACATGGTGTCTCTTACGTTCAACCGTATGCAAATTTCGATGATTTGCCATTGGTGGGTACGTTTAAGATAACCACATTATTATGTTGCAGGCTTTTCATAACTTTCTGTTATTATAGTGAATATCGACGCATAAGTTTTTGGTTAGTATCCATCTGTTTTTTCAATGGGTTAGAAGGACTCGCAACATAAGTGTCAAAGCTTGACATAAGTGTCAAAGCTTGAATTGTGAATTAGACATAAGTGTCAAAGCTTGAATTGTGAATTAGACATAAGTGTCAAAGCTTGAATTGTGAATTAGACATAAGTGTCAAAGCTTGAATTGACATAAGTGTCAAAGTTTGAATTGTGAATTAGCGTTGTATGTGGGGAAACGGAGCGCTGACTTTTGAAAAGAATTAACCGCCCGCTTCGCTCAAGACGCCCCAGTACGATCTCCCGGACCTACGGGGTAAACAAAGGCGCTAAAAATAATATGAAGGAAAAACCAAATATCATCCATCTTGGCGGTGAACATACGGTTACGAGTTCATGTCATCTGTTGCAGGCAAACGGACTTAATATCTTGGTGGACTGTGGGCTTGCACAAGGGAATGACGCTGTCCTTCCCATGAAATCCTGGCCTGTAGCGCCGTCTGAGATTGATTACCTGTTTCTCACACATGCGCATATTGACCATATCGGCAGGGTGCCGGAGCTGATTGAAAATGGGTTTTCCGGCGAGATTATCTGTTCTCATCCAACCAAGGCGCTTCTCTCTCCGATGCTGGAAGATGCAATGGGGTTTTCAGACATGACTGAGCGACAGGTAGATAAGATTCTAAAAGCCATTGACGACCTCTCCTGGGGTTTTGAGTACAGAGAGAAATTCCAACTAAAAAAAGGGATTGCCTTTAAGCTTGGCTGTGCTGGGCATATTTTGGGCTCATGTTTTATCCGTTTTGAATTCCCTGATGGTTTTACCATTGTTTTTTCCGGGGATCTGGGCGCTAAGGATACGCCTATTCTCTGCGATCCTGATATCTCTGAACCCTGCGATTTGCTGATTCTGGAGTCCACATATGGCGACAGGAATCACGAGGGAAGAAAAAGCAGAATTGAAGTACTGAGAATGATCCTTGACAGGGCACTGGATGATGGAGGGATTGTTTATATTCCGGCCTTTTCTCTGGGTCGTACTCAGGAATTGATTTATGAAATGGACAGGATCGGGACAAAGATTCCTGTTTTTATTGATTCGCCTCTAGGTCTTGAGATTACAAAGATTTATTCAAGTCTTTCCGAATACTGGGATAAGGAGGCAAAGGAGCTGAAGGCAAAAGGTGATCACCCTATTGATTTCAAAAATCTTTATTCTGTGGAGAGGTTCAGGGATCATAAGAGGTTGCTGGAGATGGAGGGTTCGTCTATTGTTATTGCCGGCAGCGGCATGTGTACGGGCGGCAGGATTATCGATCATCTGAAGGCGGGGATTAGTGACCGAAAAAATGATATTTTCTTTGTTGGTTATCAGGCAAAGGGGACTCCTGGTCGGGATATCCTCAAGTATTCAAAAAGGCCCGGAGGCTATGTGGTTTTGGATGGTGAGAAATTTGATATCAAGGCAAGAGTTCATACGTTGAGCGGGTATTCGGCTCATGCTGACCAGAAAGGGCTGATTGAGTGGGTTGCTTCTATGCCTGAAAAGCCGGGAGAGATTAAGCTGGTGCATGGGGAGCCAGGGGCGCAAAGGGCGCTTTATAAAGCAATTTGGCAAGTTGCGTAAAGCCGCTACTACGGCAGATCCTTCATAGCAATCAACTTACTGACAAAACACTGTAAATGCTACCCGCACAGCTCGAAAATCAGCATTCTGCATTTTTTGTTTGACATGTATTTAATTGCTGCTAAAATATAATTTGACATATAAAATGGAGATTTGCACATGGAATCAACTAATGTAACAGTTTCAAGTAGAGGCTACATTGTTTTGCCTGCCAGCCTCCGAAAAGAAATGAACATAAAGGCGGGTACAAAAATTTTATTACATAAGGAAGAAAATAAAATCATTTTACAGCCGGTAACTTCTTTTACTCAAAAACTGGCAGGGTTAACGGCACAAAGTTTTGGCAAAACTCCCGATGAAATTAAAGCATATGTTGATGAGGAACGAAAAGTGCGATGAAAACAATTACAGCCTCAACGCTTAAAAAAAGAATCAGCGGCAAAAAAATGTTGATTGATACCAATATCATAATTTATTTGACCGACATGATACAACCCTATGAACCGCTTTCCAGATTAATATTTAATATGATTGAAATGGGTGACGCCTCTGCTGTGTTATCGATCGTTTCTGTTGCGGAAGTTATGCAGGGACCGATAAAAAAAGGGCATCACCAGAATGCTCAGGAGGTTAAAAATTATCTTTTAAATTTTCCAAACATTTCCTGTCAGGAAATAACTACGGATGTTTTAGAACACATCGGAAGAAACACACTGATCTGCTGGTCAAAATTAAGAACTATCGACAGCCTGATAATAGCTTCAGGTCTATCAAATGGTGTGGAATTATTTATTTCCAATGATACTCACTTTAAAAAAGCTATCCCCAAAAATTTAGCCCTATCCTTTAATACCTGAGCTGTCCACGTAGCGCCAGAAGGTGCTGGCTACCGGCAAACGTGTAAGCCGTTGAAACATTGATTTTTCCGGCCTTTGCGGTGTTTGCTGTAAAACCTTTACTGGAACACTTTTTTCTTTTATTCTTTTTCCGTTGTTTTACCATGTAGTGTGAGAAATCGAAAAATAAAAATATTAAGAATTATAGCTCGTTCGATAATCTATGGCATCAAATCTTGAATAGTGAATAGGTGCAGGGGTCGGAGGTCACCCCAGTGAAATGCGCTCCGCTGTCGTAAACGAATTTCACGGGGTAAAAATGCTGGAATGATAAAGATAGAGGTCGGAGGTCGGGGAAAGTCAGTGGTCGAAGGTCGGGGTTCCAGGACACCATTAAAGACTATAGACTTTCAGGGAGGTTTAAGCCCAACAAGGGTAGCTGATGGTTCCTGTTTGTTTGCTTGCAATTATATATTTTGCTACGATTTTTTTTGGAGGAGCTCATGTATGGAGCCGGTCCATTCTTATTCTTTCCGTTTTTGGATGCGCATTAGCAGGATTGGTGCGATGGTTCACTCTTAATTTCAAGAATTCAAATCGTACGTTGCGTTGAAGATTGTTATTGATCCCCCCTCCATAGTGGGGATTTTTTTTGTTCTATGGGTGGCTGTTCAGGTAATTCCCGTCCCTTCTGCGATTATTCACGTGCTGTCGCCAAAAAGTGAAATTCTCTGGGAATCCACAAAAATTATAAGCGAGAATTCTTCGTCGTTTATATCTGTTTATCCTTTTATGACGGTTAATAGTCTCATCTTTGCTTTTTCTGTACTACTTTTCTACTGGTTCGCCTTGTATGGACTGAGAAGCAGACGGCAAATTCAATGGCTGATACTTGGTTTATTGGTACTGGGATTGATTGAAAGCGTTTATGGACTGTTTCAACTGGTAACGAAGGAACCCCATATTTTATGGTGGGAAAATGCTTATTATGCAGGTGTAGCTACGGGCACATTTATCAATAGAAATCATCTGGCCGGATTCCTGTCAATGTTAATCTGTCTTAGTATTGGATATCTGTGGACGTTGGGACGAAAGGGGCGACGAATTTTCCGAAAACGATCCTGGTATGACAGAATGGAAGGATGGGGCCGGACGTTTGGAACAAAGGGGATCATCGTTCTCCTGTGTGTTGCAGTGATGATTACGGGGGTGCTTGGGTCGGCATCAAGGGGGGGCATATTATCGCTTTTAACGGGATTGATTTTTATGCTCGGATTGATTGTTGCCCGTTTTTTCAAAAATAAAAATACATTTGTTCTCGTTTTCCTGCTCTCAGTTGTCTGTATGTATGTAGGGTATGTTGCTGCGGATAGAGTTATTGAGCGGTTTCAGCATATTGAGTCGGGTTTTGAATCGAGAATGGCATTGACAAAAGCAACCCTGGAAATGGGCAATGACTTCCCGCTTACGGGTACCGGCCTGGGGACTTTCGAGTATGTTTTCCCCGGTTATCGGCAAACATGGACGAATAAGCTGGTAGACTATGCCCATAATGACTGGGCACAGCTTTTCGCCGAGACTGGATGGGTAGGTTTTTTTATCATTGCCCTGGGGCTTGTTTTGTTTTTGCTTTTTTCCATAGCGCGATGGCGTAAGCGCAGTGATTCATTTAGTCTGGGAACAGGCCTTGGAGGAATGGGCGCGCTGGTAGCAATTTCCACTCATTCTTTGAGTGATTTTAATCTCCATATGCCAGCAAACACCTTTTTACTGGCATTGATTGTGGCCATTACATATCTTTCCCTTTATTCGGAAAAACATCACAAGGCGGAAGATTTTTCGTATCCAGAAATCAACAGCAAGACATCACGCTGGGCGGGCGCAACACTTATTATAATTGTGGCCGCAGGAGGACTATTAATTGGAAAGAATGTTATCCGGGTCTGGCAGGCGGATATTCTTGCGAGGACTTTCAGAAATTCTACCATACCTTTTGTGAATCCCACGAATCATGAGCTTAAAAAGGCATGGGAACTAACACCGGGAAACGCGACATACTGGTCATGGATGGCTGAACGGATTTTCGCCTACCCGGAAAAAAAATCTGAACTCATAACTGATACAAATATTCGGGCACATGATCCGGATATTTACTTCTGGTCTGAAGGGATCAGAAGGAATCCGACGGCATGGTGGATATGGCGAAAATTGGGCTGGGGAGCTTTTGCAAAACAGCAAAAAAACCCTGATTATTATCTTCCTCTGACGGTTAAGACCATTGAACGGGCCTCGAAACTTCGCCCTTATTCTTCCCAGGGATACCTGGAGGCGGGAACCGTGGCGCTTGCGTATTATGCATACTCTCAGGAAAAACAAAGCATATTATGGAAAGAAAAATTTAGAAAAGCCCTGGCTCTAAAACCAGTGCTGGCACCGAAAGTTGCGGATCAGCTATTGCTGTATCTTGGCAGGAACGGTGCATATGAGATAAAAGATCTGCTTCCTGATGATTTCAAAAGTTATCTTTTGACGTCCCGGTATCTTTTGAAAGAGGGTTAGGAACGGGGACGAAATAACTTCCCCAACTATGCATCACAGCTTCAGGCCACCTTTGCCCGATCTCAAATCACAAAAGCATCAAAATAGCTTGCTATTCTATCAACTTTTGTGATTTGAGATCGAACAAATTTGACCCAAATCTATGCGCCTACTTGGGGAAGTTATTTCGTCCCCGTTCCTTATCTTGACTCCGGTATCGATATCTTGAAAATGGGAGAATTAAAAAGGACAGAAAAAATTGACAGTCTGTGGGTCGAATTTAATAAATATGGCCGGTGGTCCCGGAAGAAGGGGAGGAAAATTTTACAGGAAATCCTTTCTGTGGATCTTCAGAATCCCAAGGCTCTGCTGTTTAATGGTCAAGTATTGAAGGCGTTGAAAAGCCAGGAGCAGAGGAGTAACAGTTTGGACTCATTGGGCAGCCTTAAGGCTACCATTTGGAAGTTGCGCGAATTGAGGGAGACAGAGAATGGTTCTCCGGTAGAAATTTTATATTTTCTGGGAAGGCTCGCCGGGGAAGAACAAAATTTCAAAGAGGCCAAAACAAAGTATCAAAAGGTCCTCAGATTGAATCCGTAGTACTTTCCGGCCTGGATACATCTTCGGGGCATCCTCGCAAAAAATTCCAGGACGGCTGGAGACCGGATTGAGCTGGAAAGACTGGAAAAAAAGATTCAGCTTTTTTCAATGGATCGTATCGTTGCCGATGCCTGGAAATGGGCGGAAAATTACGAAGGACTACCGTCATGGAAGGCGCCGTTTCGCATTGATAGAGCATTGAAAGGGTTTCAGATAGCTTTTTCCGGTGATGAAAAAGGCGCCTGGAAATTAATCCTTGACGGGCAGTTTATCGAGGCATGGACAGGGTTAAAATGGGAAAGAAACAAAGAGATCAAAATTCCTGCAGGTGAGCATGAGTTTCGGCTTGTCTACTATGGGAACGTGTACCCGTGGGAAAAGAAAAACTTGCCATTCAGGTTAAAGATCGCCTTTCAAAAATAGAAAAAACAGGGTAAACCCAACCCTAATGCTTCCCGATATTTTTCACATAACCTTCAAAATCTTTTTCCAGAAGAAAACGCGATATCATTTCACTGACCTTGTCCGCAGTATCAACTCGATAAACCCCTTTCTCATCACGACCAGCCTTTTTTTTAGCATTTTCAACTATTGTCTGAAGAGATCTGGTAGTCATTTCAACATTGGCATTTACAACAATTGTATCTTTAGAAGCACCCATTATGTGTTTATCTCCTTTTCTATATAGTTCCAATTCCAAAACGTATAATATCCACTAACTCGGCAATCCAGCCGTTGACATCTTCCTCACTGCATTTGAAAAGACCAAGCCCTGCATCAAGATGCAAAACCGTCTGAGCCTGAAGGAATCTGTCCATAACAGCATCCACCACAAAACTTGCCTTTGCAATATCGATATCATTGCGGATTTCACCTCTTTGTTTTGCAGTTTCCAAAAGTGACCTGATGTAATTAAGACTGTTTTTACGTAATGATAATAGTATTTCATTTCTGAATGGAATCTCCGACTCAAACAATACCTTCAAGTATAACTTGTAAATGCGTGGATGTTCCTTTAAGAAAATCACCCCTGCCTGAAAGGTTTTTTCCAGCCTGGTAAACAGATCCTCATTTGTGGGCCGATCACGTATCTCCCGCAGATCATCCTTGATCATGTCTATGGACTTATTAAACACAAAAAAGAATAGTCCCCTTTTATCACCAAAATACTGAAATATTGATCCTTTGGCTATGCCCAATCGATTTACCAGGGAATTTATACTGGCTCCTGCATATCCCTTTTCGCTGAATTCCTCAACAGCAGCGTGGATAATTATGTCCTGTTTAGCTTTTGTAAGATTTTGAAATGTTTTTAGCGGAATCAAAATTACTCCACACCTGACTTCTCAATAATTCTGTTACTTGACACACAATCATTTCTTCCTATATAGAAACAGTTAACGGTTTACGGTTTACGGTTCACGGTTAATCAAAACAGGCTATCAACTTAAAGCGGGACGCTTTCCGCCATTTTGACTTTATGGCAATTCCACAATCAAGCAAAATCCAAGGAATTGTTAACTAACTGAATTTACAGGTTATTTCGCCTTACGTTGGTAGCCTCAAAAACATAAAACTGTTAACTGTAAACCGACAACCGTGAACTGTTTATACTTCATATATATTTTTTGCTTTTTATCATCAACATCTATTTATTAAATTTTCAATACTCCGTTCGCTTGCGGCGGGGAGCTTCATTATGAGGAAAAATGGAAACCGGATTTGAGAAAAAACTTCTTTGCATAGGAGCCGGCTATGTCGGCGGTCCTACAATGGCTATGATCGCTTATAAATGCCCGCAATATAAAATAACTGTTGTAGATATCAACCATAAGCGGATAGCTGAATGGAACTCTGACAACCTCCCCATCTATGAGCCGGGCCTTGACGAAATTGTAAAAACTGCCCGTGGAAAAAATCTTTTTTTCAGCACAGATGTAGACAAAGGGATCAAAGAGTCTGATATTATTTTCGTCAGTGTCAACACTCCTACAAAGACATTTGGTGTTGGCGCAGGCATGGCTGCTGATCTTCAATACTGGGAAAAAACTGCAAGGCATATTTTGCAATGTGCTGAATCCCCGAAGATAATCGTAGAGAAAAGTACTCTTCCGGTTAAAACAGCCCTTGCTATGGAAAGGATTCTCACCTCGAATAATAATAAAATTCATTTTGAAGTGCTTTCCAACCCGGAATTTTTAGCCGAAGGCACAGCTATTAATGATTTGGAAAATCCCGATAGAGTCCTTATCGGCTCACAGCAAACAGAAAGCGGAATAAAAGCCGGAAATGAGCTGGTCGAGATATATACAAACTGGGTAAACAAAAACCGAATTATTACTTCTGATATCTGGAGCAGCGAACTTTCCAAACTGGTTTCAAACGCGTTTCTGGCCCAAAGAATATCATCTATAAATTCGATTTCCGCTCTGTGTGAGAAGACAGATGCCGACATTACCAATGTCACAAAAGCCGTTGGATTTGACAGTCGTATTGGAATGAAATTCTTAAACGCAAGCATTGGTTTCGGTGGATCATGCTTTAAAAAAGATATTCTTAATCTGGTCTATCTTTGCAGGCATTATGGCCTTAATGAAGTCGCCGACTACTGGGACAGCGTGGTAAAAATTAATAATTTCCAGAAAGAACGTTTTGTAATTAACATGCTTACAACGATGTTCAATACACTGGTTAACAAAAAAATATGTCTTTTGGGATTTGCGTTTAAGGCAAATACAGGAGACACAAGAGAAAGCCCTGCCATATATATAGCCAAAAGATTAATTGAGGAAAAAGCAGAGCTGGTAATAACTGATCCTAAAGCTCTTAAGAGAGCAAGGATTGATTTACAGAATATTGACGCTAACGTAAAATATGTTGAAGACCCTTATGAAGCGGCGTCTGGAAGCTATGCTATAGCTATAATGACTGAATGGGACATATATAAAGACCTTAACTATGAAAAAATTTATAACTCAATGATTAAACCGGCCTTTTTCTTTGATGGTCGTAATATCGTTGATCATCAAAAACTTTTTGAAATCGGGTTCAATGTATTTCCAACAGGAAAGCCGGCATTAACGCATTTTTAGATATAGACTTTCAGATAATTAATTTCACTGCGTTATCAGTCGTCGACGTATAACTAATACGCCTTCCTCCTTCTGGCCTTGTGAAATAAATTATCTAAAAGTCTATAGTACCCGAACGAAAAAAATTATAACCAAGGAATTCCCATGAAATATTATGATAATAAACGCATATTAATTACAGGCGGCGCAGGCTTTTTGGGCTCTCATCTTTGCAAACGACTAGTCAGTGAAGGTTATGAAGTTCTATGCGTTGATAATTGTTTTACAGGTACCAGAAAAAATATAGCAGACCTTCTAAGCAATCCGAATTTTGAATTTATTCGTCATGATATTACTTTTCCGCTTTATATAGAGGCGGATGAAATATACAACCTTGCCTGTCCCGCATCTCCGATTCATTATCAGTTTGATCCGGTTCAGACAACAAAGACGAGCGTACACGGCGCCATCAACATGCTGGGACTGGCTAAACGGGTAAAGGCTAAAATCCTGCAGGCATCGACAAGCGAAGTTTACGGCGACCCTGAAATTCATCCTCAGCCTGAAAGTTACTGGGGAAAAGTAAATCCTGTCGGAACAAGGTCTTGCTATGATGAGGGGAAAAGGTGCGCTGAAACACTTTTTTTTGACTACTACCGCCAGCATGGCCTTAAAATCAAAGTTGCGAGGATATTTAATACATATGGCCCGCTAATGCATCCAAATGATGGCCGGGTAGTCAGCAATTTTATTGTGCAGGCGCTTTCAAATAAGGACATAACTGTCTTTGGTGACGGCTCACAGACCAGATCTTTTTGCTATGTTGACGATCTAATAGAAGGCCTGATCAAAATGATGAACAGTCCTGATGATTTCACTGGTCCGGTCAACCTTGGAAACCCGAATGAATTCTCCGTCCTTGAATTAGCAAAAAAAATCATAGAAATAACCGGATCTAAATCAAAGATTGTTTTCAGGCCGCTGCCCCAGGATGACCCATGCCAGCGTAAGCCGGATATTAGTCTGGCTAAAGAAAAACTCGACTGGCGGCCAACTGTTAATCTGGACAAGGGATTGAAAAAAACAATTGAATATTTTGATAAAATATTAGCAAATGAAAAATAAGCCCAAACAGCCGGCATTTATAAATATTGTGTATAAGCTGGGTCTGAAGAATACAGAGACAGGGGTCGGGTATTTTTCATGCAGCCCGATGAAAAAAATCAGTTTTGAAGAATCAATTGAGTATTTGAGAAATCATCCCTATGATACATACATGCATAAGCATCTTTTAGACATAATCGCAAAGTTTGATGATACAAAGATGCAGCAACTCATTAAGGAAGCAAAGCAAAATGATTATAGTTTATCGGCATTATTATATGAAGCTTCTCTATTATATGACAAATTTAACTTATTTAAAAAATATTTTAAATCAGAAGAAACAAAGAAGCTTTCAGCTTACACTCCGCTTAACCTTATCAAATCCGGCCTTTTAGATGATCATGATCTTCATTCAAAATGGATTGCTGTTTTCAAAAACAACATCTTCGATCATAAGCCGCTGCCAGCGCCTGATGATATCAAAATTCCACTATTGTTCGGCAAAGAAAAACTTTCGGAGATACAAAACAATTATGTCCATATCCGCGGAATCTATGACAAAATAGCAGGGAATTGCTCAAAAAAAAATAAATACATTACTCCGCTTAAGACAACCTCCCAGCATGCCCTGAACAAACTTACAGAATATGATATCCTCACGGATACGGAAATGAGGCACGAATCATCTCTGAGCCCTTTTGCGCTCCTCAGAAAATGGCATATCGGCTATTCCGTCAGAAACAGCCGCCACAACTATATTTTTATAGGCGATCAAACCAGTTACGGCAAGGGTCTTTCTCTTGATGCGGCACGGGCATCATACAGCATGGAAATAGTTGAACGCAGATCATCATTTGCCGGCTTTACCTCGGAAGGTACATTTGATTTCATAAAGGAATATCCATTAACACATGCAAAATACGAGGATCTGATCAAAGATGGGCAAAACGCATTAAATCCAAACAATCTTGTTTTAGAAACTCCATACAATAACGAAGCACTATTCTGGCTTGAAGGTGAACAGCAGTGTGGTCAAAGTATGCAACCCATCCTGCTTCCAGCCCAGTGTGTGTTTCTCTTCTGCAATTTGGATGAAATTGATCTGTTCAGCGGACTTGGTTCAACCGGTCTTGCGTCTGGGAACTCAATAGAAGAAGCAAAAATAAATGCCCTATTAGAAATCATTGAACACGAAAGTGAAGGATTATCTCTTTATAACCCCTCTCGATGCTTCAGGCTTGAGGCTGAAGACCCTCAGATCGCAAACTTATTGGAAGAGTATAAAACCAAAAGCATAGTGGTTCAATTTCAGGATATAAGCCAGCCATTCGGTGTCCCATGCTACAAATGTTTTGTTGTCAGCCAAAACGAAGAAATCGTTAAAGGAACCGCTGCTCACCTTGATGGCAAAAAAGCTCTTATTTCCGCCTTAACTGAAACTCCCTATCCTTACCCTAATGGACCTGCTTCAAACCCAGGCCCTGATGAGCTGCCTACGCTTTGCTTTGAAAATCTGCCCGACTACTCAACCAGTAATCCTGTTAAGGATCTGGCGATTCTTGAAACTCTGCTTATAGCTAATAACTACAAACCGCTATATGTAAACTTGACCAGAAAAGACCTTGATATACCTGTAGTAAAAGCTTTAATACCCGGAATGGAGATGATAACAGATTTTGATCGCTTTTCCAGGGTTAATCCGAGGTTTTTCGCTAACTATCTGCAACTTTTTCAATAACTCAAAGCTCTAACACTTCAGGTATCACACCCGAAGCTCATGCAGGGAGAAAAACAATGCTTACCATGATTGCCAGGTTACTCAGAAACAGAGCCGGGGCAAATCAGCCTTGCATTATGTTTTGCCATGATAGCCGGCCTCAGTCTTCTTTTCAGTCTTCATAATTTATTTATTCTGCTTATAGGGCTACCAACGTAAGGCGGGACAGTATGTAAATTCAGTTAGTCAGTGTCTGAGAAAAACTTAATTTGCACCTCGTTCCCAGGCTCAGCCTGGGAACGCATTGCATGAGGCTCTGCCTCATTCCGTGGCAGAGCCACAAAAATTGCATTACGAGGCAGAGCCTCGTAACGAGGAAGAAAGTAGGGCACGTTCCCCAAACGTACTAAAACGTTTTGATTGTGAAAGTGTCATTATAGCCAAAATGGCGAAAAGTGTCCCGCTTTAGGCTGGTAGCCCGATTTTTTACTCGACCTGCACCAATCTCTTGCGCATCAAGGACTTGTGAAAAGTCTCGACATATCCATTGGTATGCCTACGATTTTCGCAAACCTTGCTGCATCAAGATCTTGGCACATTTCTTCGCAAAAAATCGCTCAACTTAGGTCAGAATAAAGAGGTGTTTCATGAAAAAATGGATACGCTGGCAGGGTCTTTTTGCCTTTTTAGGCATCACAGTTGTTATTTCCATTTTATGGTTTCTTTTAGTAGATGGTTTTATAGAAAGACTGATTGAGGAATACGGCACAAAAGCTCTTGGCGCAAAAGTAGAAATAGATGAGACAGATTTATCTATTTTACCATCAGGCCTGGAGATTATCGGGCTTCAACTAACAAATCCCGATAAACCAATGGAAAATGCCGTGGAAATTTCCAGAATGAATTTATCGCTTGATGCCATGAACTTGCTTCGCAGAAAAATTATTATAGATGAAATGGCTGTAGAAGGAATTCAATTTAATACACCACGCAAGGTATCGGAAGCTGTTGTGTCCGAATCGGATACCTCACCGGCAATTTCTTTAAAATCTTCTAAAAAAATGAAGTTTTCTGAAATCGTAATGCCCGATATTGAGAAACTCGAGGTTGAAGAAATTTTAAAGAATGAGGAACTGGAAAGCATAATGATGCTCGAATCAATACAGCATGATATCGAGGCAGAAAAGAAAAGATGGGAAAAACAGCTTGATGAGCTTCTTGATGAGAAGAAGTATGCCGAATACAAAAAACAAATTGAAAATATAACATCGAAGAAAAAAATAACTTTTGAAGGGCTCCTTAGTTCAGCGGGAGATATAGCCGACATTCAACAAGAAGTACAAAAAGACCTTGATAGTATAAAACAGGCACGTCACGAATTTGAAAAATCGTTTTCATCTTTTAAAAATCGTATAGACCTGGCATCAAAAGCGCCCATGAGAGATGTGGAACGTCTGAAACAAAAATATACTTTATCACCGCAAAATCTTTCAAATTTTACTCAATTGCTCTTTGGGAAAAACGTATCAGAATGGATGGAAAAAGCATTATACTGTTATAATAAAATTCAGCCCTGCTTAGAAAAAAAGACTGCACAAAAAGAAAAAGGGAAAGAAGTAGTCAAACCGATCAGGGGCAGAGGAGTAAATATCCGCTTTAAGGAATATGAGCCGCTACCTGATTTTCTCATACGACAGACAAAAGCTGAACTGCAACTCAAATCAGGCGATATAATAAAAGGCTTGATTAACAATATAACTCCTGATCAGCATATTATGGGGGTTCCTCTTACATTTGAGTTTTCAGGTAATAATATGAAGGGCATAAAATCCGTTAAAATTAATGGCATATTTGACCACATCAAAGCTGCACAGTCCAAAGACAACATTTATTCTCTTATAAAAGGATATGATGTTGATAATTTAACGCTGTCTGATGAATCAAAATTACCTTTAAAAATAAATAAAGCATCTGCTGATCTCGAAATGACGGCAATCCTGAAAGGTGATAATATTTCTGCAAACATAATCGCAAATTTGCAATCAGTAAAACTATCTTCAAATAACAAAGATCAAGCCGGCGCTATTGCAAATACCATTGTATCTGCATTATCAGATGTATCAAAATTTTCCGCCAGGGCAGATATAAACGGAACGTTTGATGATTACAAAATTAATATCACATCAGACCTTGATAGCATTCTTAAAAATAGTCTTGAAAAGGTAATACACAAAGAAACGGAAAAACTTGAAAATAAGCTGAAAAATACAATCATGGCCAAGGTTGACGATCATTTGAATCAGACAAATAACAGTCTGAGGAATTTTGGAATAATTAAAGATGAGCTTAACAAGCGTTTAAATTTGGGAGATATGCTGTTAGGGGATTTTAAGCTCCGCTTTTAACCATTGCTCTTGCGAGTAATAAATCTTCTTTGGTTGTAATTTTAACGTTGCACCTGCTGCCCGTGACAACCTTTACCTTTATTCCAAGTTGTTCTACTAACATGGCATCGTCTGTACCATTAATCCCGGTACGTATGGCATTTTCATGTGCTCTTCTTATCAAGTTATATTTAAAAGCCTGAGGTGTCTGTGCAAGCCATATTGTATTTCTTTCAATTGTATTCTCAATAAATCCTGAGTTGTTAACTCTTTTTAGAGTATCATATGCAGGTATGCCGAATATGCAAGCGTCATAATCAGTTGCACATGTTATACATTCTGTTAACTGTTCAGAGCGAATAAACGGACGGACGCCATCATGGATAACTACAATGCTATCATCTATAATATTATCAATTGCCAGAAGACCGTTATAAACTGAATCCTGACGTCTATCGCCGCCAGGTACAAGGTTTACCTTTTTTTGAAAATTCTGTTGATTGAGTATATTCTCATTACAAAACACAAAATCTTCTTTAAGAACGACAAGAAAGATTTCGTCTATAATATTACATTCATCAAATACCTCAATTGTGTGGCTTATAAGCGGGCGGTTATCAACCAATAAATACTGCTTGCGCACGTTATCGTCCATCCTTATACCCTTGCCTGCGGCTACTATTATTGCTGATACCATAGTTCTATTTCAAATAACCAAGCTCTTTTGGAAGAGGTATGCCTTTTCCCATTGTATCCTCACCGTAATTGACACTGGTAAGAATTTTAATATCTTTTAACGCACGAACATCTCCTTCAAATTTTACCTCAGTTATATTTTCTTTCTGAATCTTCCCTCCTGCCCACTGTATATCAAGAACGCTGCTTGCATCAAATCTGTCTTCTCCAACACAAAGTTCCACTTGACCGCCATAATATCGAACAATTTTGGCAACCATAAGACTGGGCCTGCTGTGGAAACCCAGTTTAACTGGAACACCTACGGAAATTGAAGAACGCTCAATGTTTTCATTCAATATCTCACCGGCCAGGTCTTTACCGGTTCTCAGGAAATGACAGACATAATAAAATCCGTAATTAATTGTTCGATCAAGAAGAACTTCAGAATCAACAAGTAGTAATAGCTGTTCCTGAACCTTTTTGTAGATGTTCTTATAGCCTGCTTCATGGAGGTGACGCTCATAAAAATGCAGAAGCCTCCCAATCATTTGAAGAAGATGAAATACAACTGAAAAACAGCCGCGGAGATCCTTGAGTTTCCTGTTGCCGAACCTGTATCCACCATGTATTACATATGTATCAAAAGCAGACTGAAGGTTGTGTACGAGCATCTCAAATCGTCTTATCTCAACCTCATTGATCTTGTCGGGAACAATCTCCAGAATTTTTTTCAAATCATAGGGTTCATAAAAACCAAGATGATCAAAATTTCTCACAATACTTAGAAACTCGCTGGCAATTTTAACTATATTCTTCTTCTGCAGGTCTTTGTCTTCATCGTCAATATCATAATCAAGCAGATCATTTGTTGTAACACCCGGGAATTCAAAAGTATCGAAATTATCATCGGGTACAGGCATGTTCAGTCGACGGGCTTCATCAAGAATAACCGGGGTAAGTTTCTTTATAGATTTTGTCAAAAAATTAAATGTTACTTTCCCCTCCCTGTCAAAGTTTTCGGTATTCACAAGATCATAAAAAACAAGGCGGTTTAAAATGTGCTTCTGGGAATAGCTGCCAATGCTCAAATGCCTGACAGCAGCAGACAGTTCTCTATAATAATACCAGTTCTTATTGTTTTTTGCCCCGTGATAATCAAGAAAATCTTCCAGGATCTGAGATGACGCTATTAGTCTCGAAAAAAACTTTTTTGTAAAAAAAATACTATCTTGCTCAAGATTTGATATGTAAACACAACATTTGAGATAATCATAAGAAAATATCCTGACCTTTTCATCAAAAGAAAAATTCTTTAATAACCCTTGCAATTAACTTAGCTCCCCTAATCCCTAATCCCTGACCACTGTATTCTACATCATATCTTTCTGGGTTTCAAAAACAATCTTATCAAGTTTATTTTTTAAGTTTTCCGGCAGTCCTTCAATATCTACATTCAAAAATCCGCGAACAATTGTCGATACTGCTTCATCCTCATCAAGGCCCCTTGCCATGAGATATTCAATTTCATGCTGATCAATTTTGCCTACCGCAGCTTCATGAGACATTTCAACATTTGGAACATAACCCTGAAGCTCAGGTATTGCATGCATAAGCCCATCATTTATTATCAGGCCTTTACATTCAAGGTGTGCTTTTATGCCGGCGACTTTTCCAATCAGGTTTCCCCTGGCAATAATTGTCCCACCGGTCGTAATTGCACGCGATATTATCTCTGCACGTGAATCAGGTGCGTTTAATACAATTTTTGATCCCACATCCAGAAAACTGCCCTTACTGGCAACCAAAATGCTGTTGAAACGGGCAATGGCTCCTTTGCCATTAAGATATGTCGTAGGGTACATCTGAAGGGAACCGACTGGTTTTAAAGATATATAGTTAGAAACAATAAGCCCGCCTTCATCAACATTTATAACTGTTCTGGGTCGGACGTTTATCTCTTCACCCCAGTCATGAATCATGGTAAATATAAGTTTTGCACCTTTTTTTACGTAAAATTCAGATACACCGACATGCAAACCTGATATTAGATGCGGAGCTGTTGCACACCCTGTAATAACATGAAGCTCCGAACCTTCTTCTGCTATTACGACATTATGAACATTTTGCGAAAACTTATCTTTAGCTATATAAAGGCATGATTGTATTGGTTGCTCTGTCTTAACTCCCGGAAGTGATCGAATATAGTAACCCTCGTGAGGATTCTCCTTAGCCTGGGCTGTAAACTTGTCGGTATCAGGAGAAATGTTTTTCCACATATAATCGGCAAGCCATTCATGTTTTTCTCTGGCCCTGGATATACCCATTACCTCAACGCCGTCCAATTTGGTTTTGCAGTGTATAATAGACTTGTCTTTCTGTATAAATGTGCCTGCACGACCTGTTTCTTTAGTATCAACGCCGACGTCTAAAAGCTTATCTGCGTCGGAAGAATCGATCCTGTCCAACTCATTAATATATTCGTGTTCTTGTGTTTCATTCTGATAGTTATCAAGATTAACTTCCAACTCATTATCTATATCGTGCATCTTACACACTCCTCATAGCCGTATTCTCTAATCCAGTTTAAAATTTCCCTTGCATTTCTTGAACAGCAAAGAACACCGTTATAAAGCACCTGCCCCTTGTCAGCCGTTATATAATTAAGGATATGGCCGGTATGAGTAATAACCAGTGCGGATTTAGTCCTTTTTTCCACAAAGTTTTTATGAGGCTGTTCCTTGGGGCATTTAATCCCCCTTTGCAAAAGAGAATTTATAGTATCACCAATAAGGACAATGCTTTCAAGGTCAACACCTGATTCAGGTTCATCAAGCAGTACAAGGTCGGGTTGTTGCGCCGTGAGCTGGAGCAGCTCGGAACGTTTAATTTCTCCACCGGAAAAGTTATGATTTACATCTCGATCTAAAAAATCAGAAAATTTAAGCTGTTTGGAAAGTTCCTCTATATCAATAGGGCGACCGCCGCTGCATATTTTAACTATAGACCTTGTTTTTAAGCCGTTAATAGTCGGAGGCCTCTGGAATGACACCCCAATACCAAGTCTTGCACGCTCGTGAATAGGCATGTACGTGATGTCTTCATCTTTGAATGTAATTTTCCCATGAGTAACATTATAGCCTGAAAATCCCATTAAGGTCATCATCAGACTTGTCTTCCCTGACCCGTTTGGACCGAAAAGTATATGGGTTTGTCCTTTCGGGATTTCCATATTAACATTTTTAAGTATGGTTTTATTCCCGACTTCTACTTTAAGTTCTTCAATCTGCAGCATAGTTTTCACCTCACCAGTTTCCGCAATTCGAGACCTTTGAAAAACGCCCTCTTTTACCCAATCTCTACGTCAGGCTTAAATTTTAATCCTCAAAATACTCCATGTATTCCTGCGGTTAAAATTTGCGCCTTCCTTGACCTTGAACAAAATTGACCATTTTTCAAAGGTCTCGATTCAAAACGGCCGGAACAGTCCATAAGCCGAATTTTGTTCCCTGCAAGGGTTACCCCCAACAGGGCAACGATCATTCATCTATGTGTGCCGGTTGCCCGGCACCTCTTGCGACCTACCCGGGAGCTCGGACGGGCTACCCTCAAACACTCCCCTATTTGGTCTTGCACCAGGTGGGGTTTACCAAGCTTCCCCGGTCACCCGGGAAACTGGTGCGCTCTTACCGCACCTTTTCACCCTTACCCTGTAAGTCAGGCACAGCCTGAAACTCACTGGGCGGTATACTTTCTGTTGCACTTTCCTTCACGTTGCCGCGACTTCACGTTATGAAGCACCCTGCCCTGCGGTGTTCGGACTTTCCTCCAGATCAAACAAGATGATCCAGCGATCGTTTGGACTGCTCCGACCGTACTTGAACTTCAGCTCCTGAGCCCTGATCCCCAACCCCTAATCAGTGTCCTTCCAGTAATAAATTATTCTCTGACAATTTGGACAGAACTTCAAGCTGTCACAGCGCTGAAGATCATTATACATCTGTGGAGGAATGTTTATATTACATCCACGGCACACCGCATCCTTTACAGACACAACTGCAATTCCTCCAGCCTTATCTCTTACCATAAGATATGTTTTTAACAACTGAGGATCAATTTTATCGGAAAATTTCTTCCATTCAGTATTAAGTTCAGCAACCCTTTTATTATTCTTTTCTGTTTCATGATCTATAGTCTGCTTTTCTTTATTAACCTGCTTGGAAAGCTTTTCATATTCATTATTTCTATCAGCCAGAACTCTCTCGATATCATCCATTTGTTCAAGGCATTCGAGCATTTGATCTTCAATTTGAGAATTCATTATCTTAACATCTTCAATTTCCTTTAATAATGACTGGTATTCTTTGTTTGTTTTAATAGATGCAAGTCTCTCCTGACTTTTTTTTAACCGGGAGATATTTGTTTCTACATCAGATTGATATAAACCATAACTCTTTTTCAGCTCATTAAGCCTTAATTCTTCATCTTTCGTAGTCTGCTCAAACTCATTAAACCTGCAAGAAAGACTGTTCAACCTTTGAGTATCGTTACTTAGAATTGATCTGATTTTGTTGCTTTCTGTCTCGATCCCTTGAAGTTTTACCAGATTATCTATATGTTCCTTCATATCCTCAACACTGTTATTTATGATTTATGATTTATGATTTATGATTTATGATTTATGATTGTTGATTTATGATTGTTGATTGAAGGTATTTTATTAATTTTATAACAAAAAGACAGAGCGAAGCAATTCCACAAATCAACAATCAACAATCATAAATCAACAATTATTAGTTAGAACCATGCCCGTTATTATTATAAAATAACAAACGGATCCTTTTCAAGTTTACATGCCTCAACTTTTACATTAAACTCACTTTCAACAAGAACTTTTTGAAGACGTTCCGCCAGCACTTCAACTATTAAATGCTCAGATGCAAAATGTCCTATATCAATGAGACCCAGATTTGCGGCCTCGACAGCCCTTGCATCATGATAACCCAAATCCCCGCTTATATAAACTTGAGATCCGGATAAAAAAAAGTTATTCATCAGGCTTGACCCGCTGCCGGTGCACACAGATACAGACTTAACAGGCAGATCCGGTTTTCCGGCGATTTTTACTGATTTTAGTTTAAGTATTTTTTTAATTTCCAATGCAAAATCAGCAAGCTCTTTTTTCTCATCAAGTTCTCCAATACGACCGATACCCTGAGCATTCTCTTGAGTTATAAGCGGATAAATATCATATGCCATCAGCTCATAAGGGTGGTGCTTTTTCACATGCCGGATAACGCTTTTGAGATCACTTTTTTGTACAATGGCTTCTATTCTTATTTCATCTGTCTGAGTAATCTCACCTGGTTTGCCGATAAATGGATTTGTCTGAGAGCCTGGCCTGAAAGTACCCTTTCCTTTATTCCTGAAAGAGCAACATGAATAATTTCCAATTTCTCCTGCGCTGGTTTCAAAAAGTGAGTCTAAAACTTTTTGCTCATACTCAACAGGCACGTAAAATACAAGCTTGTAATTTTCTGCCCCCGTGACTTTTCCCAAAACTTTCAGGTTCTTTAGACCGATGCGTTTTGCGATAACATCGTTTATACCATCTTTTGCGCTGTCGAGGTTGGTATGTGCTGAAAAGATACCTGTGCGGTGCCTGACAGCCATATTGATCACATAACCAACAGGAGTGCTGAAATCAATGGATTTTAAAGGACGAAATATCAGTGGATGATGTGCAATGATCAGGTCAACATCCTTGCTGCAGGCAGCCTCAACAACATCGGGAGCAGGATCTAAGGCGATCCAGACTTTTTTTACCGGCCAGTCATTTTGCCCGACCTGTAATCCGACATTATCCCATTCTTCAGCAAGATGGAATGGCGCAAAGCTTTCCATCGCC